>Ga0315904_10006213_pt1 | contig 16399 bp, 12 predicted proteins | sample LakEriMetagenome_6_FD_203529 | JGI IMG/M metagenome (GOLD analysis project Ga0315904, IMG submission 203529) | Freshwater fungal communities from buoy surface, Lake Erie, Ohio, United States - Buoy 12 MA120 | ecosystem: Environmental > Aquatic > Freshwater > Lake | place: USA: Lake Erie, Ohio... | reverse complement strand
GCCCCGTTAGGCACGCATCATTTCTGCCAACACTCAGACCTGGCTCTTGTAGCTACCGTGATTGAATCGATAAGAGAGATACGAAAAGTGCTGTTGGGGAGTAATCTGGGGGGCGATAGGGGCTCAAATTAGCTCCAATTAAGGCAAAGTTATCGTATGCTTAAGACCTAGATCGCTGATTGCCTAACACTATTTGGTTCTGTTGCGTAGTTGTGCTACTTTTCTCAAATCGGGCAGATCGTTACAAACCCTAATCTCTCTTCGGGAGCAGACTATGATATTTCCGACAACTCGCTTAAGAAGACTTCGCAAATCACCTGTAATTCGCTCGCTTGTGCGAGAAACGCGTGTGCACACTGCAGACCTTATCATGCCGATGTTTATCGTGCCGGGTAAGAAAGTGATGAAGCCTATTTCATCAATGCCAGGTGTGTACAACATCAGCGTCGACACTGCCGTTGAAGAGGCTAAGCGCTATCAAGACCTTGGGCTTCAGTCGGTGCTGCTCTTTGCTATCCCTGATTTTAAAGATGATACGGGCAGTGCCGCGTGGCAGGATGATGGAATCATTCAGCAGAGTATTCGAGCGATCAAAGAGCACGTGCCTGGGATGAATGTGATCACTGACCTGTGCTTCTGTGAGTACACCTCGCACGGTCACTGCGGAATTATGCATGATGGATGTCTTGATAACGATGCGACCCTCGACATTATTGTGAAGCAGACCCTCTCGCATGCAAAGCACGGCGCTGACATGGTTGCGCCAAGCGGTATGATCGATGGCGCTGTTGGGCGTATGAGAACTGCTCTCGACCAAGAGAAGTACCACGATGTAGCGATCATGGCGTACTCAGCGAAGTTTGCATCTGGATTCTACGGGCCGTTCCGTGAGGCTGTGCAGTGTGCGCCCCAGTACGGAGACCGCAAAACATACCAGCAAGACCCAGGTAATCTGCACGAAGCGATGCGCGAGATCGAGCTCGATATCGAAGAGGGTGCGGATATTATCATGGTCAAGCCGGCGATGGCGTTCCTGGATGTTGTGCGCACGGCTAAAGAACGCTTTGAGATGCCAACTGCTGCATATAACGTGAGCGGCGAGTACTCGATGGTCAAGGCCGCTGCAGCGCAGGGATGGATTGATGGCGAGCGCATTATGGTTGAGGTGTTGACCTCAATTAAGCGTGCGGGAGCTGATATTATTATCACCTATTTCGCGCCTGAGTTCGCTGATAAGGCCAAGGGCGGCACAATTTCGTACTAATCTTTTCGCAAGAGGTCTTGTTTCATACAGAAACTAGATCATCTGTGTTTTTTCGGTTTTTCAGTCAAACGTAAGTTGATCGAATATGGAGTATCAGTATGTTGGATAATCATTCACAGAAAAATGTAAGCAGTATGGAAACGCTACATGGAGAGACCTTTAGCGTGTCTGGGTTTGGAGATTCAAGATACCACTGGGACTGCGTGTTTCCGAATAAACAGACTGCTAACCATCCGGAGTTCAATGAGGACAAGCTCTCGCTCGAAGGCTACGATGTGCTCGAAACCTACGGCGAAGTCGGAAAGATGAAAGACAAGAAGCTGGTCCTGCTTGACCATAAGAGCCCTTTGGTTGCTGAGGCTGTTGAAATGCTTTCACTAGAGCAGTTCTCCCGCACTATGTATCATGCGGAGTACGTAAATGGGGAGAAGACTGTAAACTTTCCTCTGACTAAGGAGAAGGTGGCTAAGTTTTCTCAACTTGACGGTATGCAGCTACTTGGAGTTTTAGACGGACAAGGAAAGCTGTGTGGATTTGCCTGCTTCTTTGTAAAGCAGTGGCCAGATTTTGCCGGCGACCTTAAGTCTGTTGCTGACCGCTTTGTAAATAACTCTGAGAAGAAAGCCTACCTTTACCTCGTGCTCGTCAGGCCCGAGGCCAAGGGAGATGGAGCTTTTGAGGCCATGTACGACCAGGTAGAGAAATCGGCAGTGGCAGGTGGCAACGTTGGATGTGCTATCGAGATACACCAGTTGAACACGCAGTCGGTGGTTGCCCATAAGAAAATCGGATTTAAGGATATGGGAACCACGGCCGTGCATGAGCGAGAAGATGTGACTGGCGAAAAGTTCCCCCTGATCTATCGTCAGTACTGGCGTAGTTTTAGCAACTCTACAGATGCTGCTGGTCGCTGAGATTCAGCGGTGTCGTATCTAGTATTTACGGGTCTGTATGACTGATCGCAATCAACCACACGCTCAGCGCGCTGTTTCAGGAGACTTTGCCTCTTTTGCGGCCTCGAGTGTCGACCGTCCAGTGTTTAATGGGCTCGCGGAGTTTCTTAAGTATTTTCGTGAGAATATAAAATGCAGCGGAACGTTCGCATACCAAGCTAAGACGCTTGAGATGCTAAATCTTCAGCCAGGGCACGCCGTGCTTGATATAGGCACCGGAAGGGGAGATGATTTAGTCGTTTTTGGCAAACTTGTTGGCGCTGCTGGTAGTATTGCAGGGATTGATCACAGTCCGGACTTCGTTAAAGAAACCCAATGCAACTTACTCTCTAATGAGCTGTCTGGAGATATCAGAGAGGGGGATGTAAGTAAGGGTCTTCCATTTGATGCCGGTGTGTTCGACAGTGTCTACATCGAGCGTGTTCTACAGTACGTAAAAAACCCAGGTGATGTTATACTGGAGTGTTTTCGCGTACTCAAACCGGGTGGTCGATTAGTTGTATTTGACTCAGATTGGGATACCGCAACGATCAAGCATCCCGATAAAGAGTTGACCAGGAAGATCAGGCACCTCGTGACTGATAACTTGTTTGCCTCAGGGCAAATTGGCAGAGAGCTTAAAAGCCTAGCGGTTCAAGCTGGATTCACGGTGCTGCACGAGCAGTTGCATGCCATAACTCATACGCCAGAATCTGCTGAATACGTGCTTATAAACCCGATCAAGTCGTTAGTTGATCGTGGCTTCTTAGAGCAAGACACTCTCGAGCAGTGGCTAAGTGAGCTAGCTACCATACCCAAAGCACAGCAAAGTTTCTCGCTCAGTGGGATGATACTGTGTGCAGTTAAGCCAAGCGCTTCTGAGTAGCTGAACCCAGGGCACGCTGCCCTTGAGGCACATAGCGAAACTCTTGGATCGGACATTTGTCGTCTAGGCGACCTAATCAGCCGCATAGCCGAGGGCTCTCGGAACGGCTACACACAACATATTGCTGTTACTCACAATGCTAGTCTGATATGGCGCTACGCTGCTCAGGCAAGGTGTACGTGCGGCCACCAGCGTGTGTGAAGAAATTATCAATCCGGTGTAAAGAGAGTTCAATGCGCGTTGATCTGATCGCTCTTGAGGGAGAAGGGTTTGCTGAGATAGTTCCTCGCTGGCGCGATATAGCTGCTGCTGGCAGGTACGCCGCTCCGTTTTTTCAGCCTGAATGGTTTAGTGCATTTAACGGGGCTTTTGTCGGTCACGGCGCTGCGCAACTTTTTACGGTGTGGTCCGGGTCCACTCTCAAAGGAGTAGCCCCGTTACATAAGACTGGAGAGTTCTTTGGAGGGATTCCAGCGCGCACGCTGCGCAGCCTCTCCGGGATTCATTCGTGTCGATACGATTTAATCCACGATGGATCTGATCAGCAGCAGGTAGTAGAGGCTTTGTGGGAGTCTCTCTGTAAAGACCAGAGGTGGGATGTGATTGAGGCCGAGGATGTTCCGCATGGAGGTGCATTCTACGCACTGCAGGAATGCGCCCGTGCAGCTGGCTTTCCAGTTGGTACGTGGAGCACCCGAAAAACTCCGATTCTGCCCCTGCCAGCTCCTAATCAGGATCCTTTTAGTAACTGTCCGCAGACCTTTAAAAGCTTGCGATCGCGCTTAAAGAGTAAGTTGCGTCGATTGGAGGAAGCGCAGCAGGGGAAAGTATCTTTCGAAGTTGAGCAGCACGGAACACCTGAGCTGTTTGAGCGTTTTGTCAGGCTTGAATCGTCAGGTTGGAAGGGAAGTAAAGGTAGCGCGATTACACAGCGGGCTGAGGTTAGTCGCTTCTACAAGCGTATTGTTGAGTACCTTAACGATGCGGGGATCCTTCGATATTATATGCTCAATGCCGGTGGAAAAACGATAGCGATGCATCTTGGGGCTCTCATGAATGGGGTCTACTACACTCCTAAAGTTGCTTACGATGAGTCATACGCTGTTTTCTCTCCTGGGCAGCTCTTAAATCAATTTGCGATTAAAGATCTCTCACGAAACGGTGTGCAGACCTATGATTTTTTGGGGCCGCGAGCCATGTACAAGTGTGTCTGGGCTCCAGAGGTGAGGGAGCACAGTAGCTGCTACATTTTTCGTCCATCGCTTAAGGGAAGATTTCTACACGCACTCACGATGCGTGCTGCGGGATACATGCGACGTGTTCGCTATCGGATTAAGGGCGATCCGCAAGATATCCGGTGGGGGCAAAAAACTGTTTAGGTTTGATGTATGAAAAAGAGCGCGACAGAAGAGGGCAAAGTTGGCGGCGTAGGCTGGGGTCGGCCGAAATGGATACGTGCACGGTTATGGAAGCAGATACACCAGGAGTGGACTTCGTATGGTCTAAAGCGTGATCTCGCCGTACCGCACATAACTCCGGCTGCTCGAATTCCGCTCTCTATTCGTGAGATTCAAGATCGAGATATTCCGCATCTGCTTGGACTTGAGTCGCTCTTCACTGCTCGCAAAGAGAGGCTTGAGGTTGCAAACCGTTTGGCGCAGCTAGCTGAGCGAATTCCTACCTGTTATGTAGCCGTTGACTGTCATCAGGACAGGGCCTGCTTTATGCAGTGGTTGATGACTCACGAGCATAACGAGGCGATTAGGCGTTTCTTCCGTGGGAGATTCCCAGCGCTGAGTGCGGATGAAGCGCTGCTTGAAAATGCATACACTCCGCCTCAGTACCGTGGATTAGGAATTATGGCGTATGCGATGTCGGCGATCGCAGAGCGAGCGCTCGATCTCGGTCGTCGTTATGTGATCACATTTGTTTTACAGGACAATCCTGCGTCGCTTAAGGGGTGTGCAAAGGCTGGATTCTATCCATTCACGATCCGCAGGGATTCGCATCTCTTGTTCCATCTGATTAGACGTAGGGAGTTTCTGCCGTTACCACAATCGACTGCTCAGGGTGACTTGTAAGGGTGCAGTAACGCCTTGCCTTCACCGATACAGCTTAATTAAAGCGTGATTTCCAACATCGGGATGCTGCGCTACAAGTTGTTCAAAGGCACGCTTTACTGATTCGGTAGCCTGAAGGGCGAGGGGCTCTTGTACCTCAGAGAGCGCTATCTTTAAATCTTTAAGCATGTGTGCGGCGCTAAAGCCCGGTTGAAAATCGCCGCGCAAGAGCCGTGGCGCGTAGTTGGCGAGAGCCCACGAGCCAGCAGCACCACCCTGAAGTGTATCAATCATAGTGGAGAGGTCGAGCCCCTGATTCTCTGCAAACACGAGCGCCTCGGTCATGGCGACGATCCCTAACGCTACGGCGATCTGATTTACAGCCTTCATCCTTTGTCCCGCTCCAGGAGGTCCGATTAAAATTATCTTTGAGCCGATGCAGCGCAGAAATGGTTGAGCTAGTTCAAAGCTCGCTGGTTCTGCTCCGCACATGCACGTGAGAGTGCCGTTACGCGCCCCAACATCCCCACCTGTAACAGGAGAGTCAATAAAGTGAATTCCTGCCTCCGCGCACCGCTTGTGAACGCTTACCGCTTCACTTGGTGCAGTAGTGGTAGTGTCGATTATTAAAGCACCAGGGCGAAGAAGCTTAATAATCCCACCGCCAGCTCCAAACAGGAGAGATTCGACCGCTGGTCCATCGCTGACCGAGAGGAGAATTACATCGCTACTTCTGGCGAGATTCTCTAAAGAGGATGGGATGATCTTGTCGTCAGCGGCGTGGGCCTCAACCTTACTTTGGGTGCGCGAGAAGCCATACACGGTGTGCCCATGCTTAGCCAGATTTTTGGCCATGCTGGCGCCCATTACTCCGAATCCGATTACTCCGATTGAACTTTTTTGTGTGTCCATAGTCTGCTATAATAGGGTGTTTGGTTTGCGTATACTGAGAGCGCTTTTCCGGCCGTTAATCTTACGCGATTTGTACTGAGTGTCCAACTCCAAGCGTTCTTCGCAGCTCTGGGTTAATATAAATCTTTAGGGTATCGATGCCTGACTGGATCTGCTGCTCTGGTTGTAAAGAGGTAGCTTGTGTAAGGCTTTGAGCCGCAGGTTGTAGGAGATTTTGGGGCTGCTCGCTTAGTCTTGGTGCTGGCACCCCGCGGCCAAAGCGGGTCGGGGCGACGAAAACGCGCATCTCGTCCCACAACCCTGCATCGATAAACGTTTGCAGAGTTTTACTACCACCTTCGACTAACACTGAGAGGGTTGAGCGTTTGTAGAGGGTGTCGCACACCTGCCTTAGGTACGAAGGTGAGTCGTCGAGGAGATGGCGATCAATGTGCGTTGGGATATTACGGTGCAAAGAGCTCGCGGGCGTAAAGAGGAGTGACTTTGCATCGGCGTTCCACACCAGTAGATCGTTTGGTAGGGGCTCTTTGCCAGCGAGGACGATCCGCTCTGGATTGAGTGCTGGGAGTTCGTGCTGTTGGTAGCGCGCAGTGTGCCTGACAGTGAGAAGGGGATTGTCGATTCGGGCGGTGTTTGCACCGACGAGGATCGCCATCTCTTGGCCGCGCCAGTAGTGGGTTAACTCCTGCGACTCAGGCGAGCTAATCTGTTGTCGTGTATTGTCTTCGGGGGCCAGGTATCCATCCTCGGTCTGCGCCCATTTGAGAATAATGTATGGACGATGCGCGGTGTGGGCCAGAATAAAGCGCTTGTTGGCGACAACACACTGATCGTGGAGGATGTTTTCAACGACGTGCACTCCGGCGGACAGCAGTTTTTCAATCCCCTTACCGGCAACATCTGGGAACGGGTCTCGACATCCGACTACAACCTGCGGAATCTTTGTTGCAACGATGAGGTCCGCACAGGGGGGCGTCTTGCCGTAGTGCGCACACGGTTCAAGGGTTACATACAGGGTTGATTGGGCGAGCAGGGCTCGGTCAGAGACGGCGTTGATCGCATTCGGCTCGGCGTGAGGTGCGCCGTAGGCTTGGTGGTAGCCTTCTGCGATGAGCGTATTTTTATGAATGAGTACAGCTCCCACGCAAGGATTGGGAAGCGTCTTACGCGATGCTCGCAGCGCAAGGTTGATGGCGTGCTGCATATACTGCGGGTCAATGGGGTCTGCTGCTTTCATCGGACTAGCTTGGGGGTAACTCGCGTGTAAAATTGGCGGGGGCTTTACAATCCGGATTGGTTTAACCATATCCTGTGTGTACACTCAAGCGCATGGAGCAGGTCAAAAATAGTGTCGATGGTTATGCAACGCCGGTTTGGACGCCCCCGAGGGAGTTGGTGGAAAGCTGCGCTTTGACGCGCTTTATGGGTCATCTGGCGGCGCTGGGGCACTGTCAGGCTTCGAGTATGGAGCAGCTGCATGCGTGGGCGATCGCCAAGCCTCAGATCTTCTGGTCTGAAGTGGCGCAGTTTTTGGAGATCGCTGCAGAGGGAGAATTTAGTCCGGCTTATGACAATCACGGCTCCTTGCCAACCCCGCTGGCGAGAAAGTGGTTTCCAAATCTAAAGCTTAATTTCGCAGAGAACCTGCTACAGGGAGATGACGCGCGCCTAGCGGTCGTATCGTGGTCGGAAGATAAGCTGCAACGTTCGCTCTCGCTTGGGGAGTTGAAAGCTGATGTTTCCCGGGTTGTGTCGTATTTGCGCGCGTGCGGAGTCACTTCAGGCGATCGCGTATTTGGATACCTGCCAAATATTCCGGAAGCGATAGTATGTATGCTGGCGTGTGCCTCCATCGGGGCAACCTGGTCAAGTTGTGGCACCGATTATCAGGTGCAGGGTGTTTTGTCACGCATGGAGCGGGTCAAGCCGTTGGTGTGCGTGGCCTCGGCCGAGTATGTGTGGCGTGGGGGTGTGGCTAGTCTTGAGGCCGCTGTCGCTGAGGCGGTGGGCCAAACGCCATCGATTAAGCATCTGTTGATGATTGAGTGCGCAGCAAACGGAGATACTAGACCAGCCAAAGCTGTGGCTATGCGCGATGGGGTGTCGGTCACGTGGTACTCTGAGCTGCAGAAACAGAAGGCCGAACCTCTCTCATACGCCCGACTCGACTTTAATCATCCGCTGTACGTGATGTTTTCTTCTGGGACAACAGGGAAGCCAAAGGCAATCGTGCACGGAGCAGGCGGAACTTTGCTTGAGCATAAAAAAGAGATGGTGCTGCACTCTGATGTTCGGCCTGGGGACAGGGTTTTTTACCAGACTTCGACGAGCTGGATGATGTGGAATTGGTGCGTCAGTGCTCTGGCATGTAACGCCACAGTGGTGTTGTACGATGGCGACCCGATGATTGAGTCGGGAGCCATCCTGTGGCGTCTCGTAGATCAGGTGGGCGTGACGCATTTTGGTACGAGTGCGGCGTTTCTTGGAGCGATTGAGAAGCAGGGGGTGATTCCTCGCAAGGTGTCGAGTTTGCAATCGTTGCGTACGATTCTTTCGACAGGCTCAACGCTTTATCCTGCGCAATTTGACTACATCCTTTCAAATATAAAACCTGTGTGGATCCAAAGCATCTCAGGTGGGACTGATATTATCGGATGTTTTGGTTTGGGAACTCCGATAAAGCCTGTATTCCGAGGTGAGGTGCAGTCTAAGAGCCTTGGGTATGATGTGTGTGTTTTTAATGATAAGGCCGAGAGGATCGTGGGAGAAGAGGGCGAGTTAATCTGCGCAGCGCCGGCCCCTTCGATGCCGATCTACTTCCTTGATGATGCTGGAGGAGAGGCGTACCGTGCGGCGTACTTTGATGATTTTCCGGGGGTGTGGCGCCACGGGGATTTCTTGAAAGAGACGGCGCGTGGCGGCTTGCTGTTTCTTGGGCGCTCAGATGCGACTTTAAAGCCGGCTGGAGTAAGAGTGGCAACCGCCGATATCTATTCAGCCCTAGGGTCAGTAAAGCGAGTGCGCCAAGCGCTCGCTGTTGGTTACACCCCAGTAGGAAATGCGTCAGAGCGCATTATACTGTTTGTGGTTTTAGCTTCAGGGGATCTGCTCGATGAGAGTCTTACGCTTGAGATTAAATCGGGGCTTAAAGCAGTCAATGCTTTTTATGTGCCGGCGTTAATCTTACAAGCTCCTGAAATTCCCCGCACGACCAATAACAAGATCTCAGAGATGACGGTTAAACGAGTTTTGCGTGGCGAGACGGTGAGTAACGTATCAGCGCTGGCAAATCCAGGCTGTGTAGAGTTTTATAGCGGCGAGGCGCGCTCGCGAGTTGTAGAGGCTCTCGGGTAGCAACTCACATAAAGCTGTCGTTAGCCTTAAACAGCTCTGGAGTTGTTTCCGGGGTGATGTCGCTACTTGTTTTATTTAGCCATTCGACCCGCTTTTTTTCGTCGAAGACTTTGTTTAATGCTGCCAGCAGTGTTCCTCTTACTTCGGCTGTTAGTTGGAGGTCCTTTCCAACCCAGGGTGGTGTTGAGGTGGGGATCTCGTGTCCTTCCATGTAGGCATCAACCAGGCACTCTGCCAGACGAAAAGGCGCACCAAAGATCGGATCGGCGGCCACCGAGGCGCTACGCTCTGCTGCCGCGATAAACTGCAGTGTGACTGTGCGCGGGAAACCCATGCGCTCTAGTAGTAGCCCGCCGATCTGAATGCTCGAACATTGCCACATCCTCTGCTCAAAGGCTGTGTCAAATGGGATGTCGTGGGCCTTTAGGTGTTGTCTGTATTCTTTAAAGCCCTTCCTGTTTTCGCGCATAAATGGTGCGAACGCTAGGTAGCGCACGCCACGAATAATTAACCCGATCCCAAGACCGATCTCCTTTATAGCTTGACCGACGACTCCGCCGATCGCCAGCGCCTCATACAGAGGAACTTGCACGTACTCCCACTCTTCCTTTTCTATTTTCTTACTGAGATTTTTAAACAGGTAACAGAAGCTAAGTATAGCTGCGTGGTCAATTGCGGTGTAGATCTTGATAAAATCTCTTTCATCAAGCTTGGGGTTATCCAAAAAAAGCCCGGGTTTAAACTGTTTGGAGAAGAAATAGTAAGTAGCTTTTAGAGTGTCGTTCTTGATCAGGCGGCGCAGGTGATTCTGTCCGGAGCTTGAAACTGATTCTTCCCCACGTAGGTGGCTGCCGACTAGCATACGGGTTGCTTCAGCAAAATTTGCTGCCACGGGTCCAAAGGGTCTGATCAGCTCAGCGGCAGACCTCCAGCCAAGTTTGGCTCGTTCATCTAATTCTTCAAGGGCGTCGATTTGCTCATTCATCGTGTAACTTTAGCTGCACGTTAGCACTAAGCTTAGGTGTTGAACACACTATAGTGATTTGCAACAGTCCGTGCCAGTAAAACTGGCGAGGCTTTTGCCTCACATCACTATAGGTTGTTATTTTGATTCGCATCCGCGAATCAATCGCGTTCTCCAAAAGCCGGGGTTTCGCTACGGACTTTTGGAAACCGCTATAGGACAGTCGGACGCATCCTTGTGGGGCTTTACAAATGGAGTTTATTTTTTTGCTGAGGGTTCAGTTATTGCAGCAAAAAGCACTGCTCTCATGTACTTGCGGGCTGGCAAAGCCCGGCGCGCTCAAGAAGTGCAGTGATATCGGCCTTTCGTCCCATAAAGCGTTCAAACAACACTTCAGGATCCTGCGAGTCGCCACGACTGAGGATGGTCTCTCTAAAGTCGAGTCCGGTGGCAAGATTAAAGAGACCTTCTTCTTTAAAGCGCGAGAAGGCGTCTGCGTCGAGCACCTCTGCCCATTGATAAGAGTAGTACCCCGCTGCATATCCGACTGGTGAGCTAAATAGGTGGGTGAAGGTTAGGATCATCGCGTACTCTTTCGGCAGTGGGAGCGGGGAGAACTTTGCGACAAGGTCACGTGCGTATGCAACTACATCGCCGTCTTTGGTTCTGTCGTATGTTCGGTGGAGCGCTAGGTCTACGGTTGAGAACCCGACTTGGCGCATAATGTGAGAGGCGCTACGGAAGTTACGCGCTTGAAGCATCTTTTGGAAAAGTGGCTCGGGAATCGAGGCGCCTGTTTGATAATGAGCGGCAAAGAGGTTGAGCGACTCTCTGTCCCAACACCAATTTTCAAGGATCTGCGAAGGTAGCTCGATAAAATCCCAGGCGACATCAGACATCGATTGCGAGCGTAGTTCGGTCGTATTGCACAGCAAGTGGAGTAGGTGGCCAAACTCGTGAAAAAGAGTTGTTACTTCATCATGAGTCAGAAGCGAAGGGGTATCGCCGCTAGGGGGCGTAAAGTTGCCGGCGATAAGCCCCACGTGGGGTAATTGGTTTCCGTCGCTGGCGGCGTGCGTCACGAGGCTGTTCATCCACGCCCCGCCACGCTTATTTTCGCGCGGAAATAGGTCTGAGTAGAAATGTCCTACAAGAGCTCCGCTCTTGGTGTCAAACGCTGAGTAGGCGGTGACATGCGGGTCCCAGGTGGGGAGTTCGGAATTCGGGGAGACTGAAATCCCTAGGCTACGCTCGACGATCGAAAAGAGACCCTGCATAACTTTGGGGAGTGGAAAGTAGGGTCGCAGCTCTTCCTCATCAAAGTCATACAGTGCTTTGCGCATCTTCTCGACGTAGTATGCGACATCCCAGGGCTTTAGCGCATCGGGATCGATACCGAAGTTTTTCTCTACGAATTCCTTGAGCTCAGCGGTATCACGCACAAAGTAGGGCTCCACGTGGCTCTGTAAATCCTTCACAAAGCTCTCTGCTGTAGCTCCGGTCTTGGCCATGCGATCGGCAAGCACAAGGTCGGAGAAGTCTTTAAAGCCTAAAAGTTTGGCCTTCTCGGAGCGTAATTCAAGGATGCGATATAGATTGTTTCGATTATCAAGAGCGCCACTTGTGCAGCGCGTGTTGTATGCGTGGTAGAAGCGTTCGCGTAGGGGTTGGTTATCGGCATAGGTCATAATCGCGATGAAGCTTGGTGCCTGCAGAGTAAATCGCCAGCCCTCTAGGCCTTTACTTGCTGCTGAGGCACGTCCCAACGTAAGTGCGCTCTCGGGTAGGCCCCGAAGCTCTTCTTGATTCGAGGTCACGTATTCAAAGGCATTGGTGGCATCGAGTGTGTTCTGCGAAAAGGTGTTGGTAAGATTTGCAAGCTCGGTGTTGATTGCGGCCAGTTTTTCTTTCTGGGCGGGTGAAAGCTCAGCACCGCTTCGTCGAAATGCATCGAGTGTTTTCTGCACAAAGCGAGCGCGGTGAGCGGGAAGGGCAGCTGCCTCAGCAGTTTTGGCGTACTCGTTAAGCGCTTTCCAGAGCCTTTCATCTAAGGTCAATTTTGAGCGGAATTCGGTGACCTTGGGGAGCACTGAGTTGTACGCCTCGCGCCATTCTTTGGTGGTAGCAACCGACTCAAGGTGGCCGACGATCCCCATGGCGTAATCAAGATTAAGTCCAAGGTTATCGAGAGCTAGCATGGTGTTTTCAAATGTGCGGGGAACAGAGATGTGTTTTATCGCTTCGAGCTCTTGTAACGATTCAATTAGTAGTGAATCGATCGCCGGGACGATCTGTTCGGCGCTGAAGGCGTTGAAGGGGATACTTGAGCTGCGAGTGTTGAGCGGATTTTTCGTTTGCATAGGTGAGGATATGGTATCTGAGAATTTTAAAATGTTACAGGGTAAACGCGGCCCCGCTCCTTTTTGAAGAAATGACTCGCGCAGGTTTTAGTTTGATTAGGGGGGTGTTTTCGGGCAGGGGGAAGGTTGAGGTGCACGAGCACGTGCAGGGGGAATTGTGTAGGGTGCCGTGTGCTGTTTAGTGGGAGACCGAGATGGTGAGGTAAGAAACGAGCTTGGGGCTCGCTTAAAAACCTTCGACCACCTCGGCTCTTTGAATCCGGCGTGGTGGCCTTACTTCATGAGATCTTCTTGATCCCAATAGGCCGTGGGATCTTCCCATTCGGGGAAGGTATCCTGCAGCCACTGCAGAGCTTGGCGCTCAGCAGATTCCTTGGCCTGCAACGCGTTGTGGTGCGGGCCGGGGATTGGTACTCCGACAGAATGGATCACAGTATCCCCGTCTCGCACATGAGCATATGCGAGTCCGTTGTTGTTGTGCCCTACGAGCAGCGAGAGCCGCTTCATAGCAAGCATCTGGTGGATCGTAGTGCCGGCATACTTTCGAAAAATCATGCCACGCTTCCGTCCATTCTGATCCATGAGGTAGACAAAAGGCCCGATGGGCTCTTTGGTCCACCCATTTGGAAGCTCGCAGTGGATCCGCGTGGGATCTCCCTCTACAAGCTCGCCAAATGAAAGACCCATCAGGGCAAACGCCTTGCGGTGTTCGCCCATATCCGATGGGACTGTCGTGTTGCCCGCCACTTCTGCTTCGGCAGAGGGCTGTACCAGCAACTTCTTTTTAACCTCCATGAGAACCTCCGTGAAAATGACCGAATACATCACAGAAACCGTTTCTGTAATGTAGTGGTCACTCCTCGGAAGGACTCATGTAAAAATCCTTCTACTCACTCATCTCTAGTCTAATCTGGCGAGCAGCGGGCTCTCCACAGTAGGGTAGGGACAGAGTGTTTTGCTGGTTTAATCCAGCAAATCCTTTAAAAGTAGGACCGCAGATTATACCACAAATTATGCACTAATTCTAATGCTGACCGTCGCAATCGGAGACTGCGCCGTGTCATGCTGAAAGTCTCTGTGGTACTCACTAAAAAATAGTGTTTCTAATATGTTACAAGCCTAGCCTGGGCGCCTCTGAAGCATGACTCTCTAAAGTGCGTAAAATAGGGTATCTTCTGCTCCGCGATGAGACGATTTGATTTTTTAGTGATTGGTGGTGGCATAGCTGGTTTGACCTATGCGCTGCGGGTGGCTGATCACGGCCAGGTTGCAATACTTTTTAAAAAAGACGTGGGGCTTTCTTCAACGCTGTGGGCTCAGGGAGGGATCGCCGCCGTTAACGAGCCAGATGATAGCTTCGATCTCCATATCCAAGACACGTTACGCTGTGGCGCTGGCTTGTGTAAGCCAGATGTCGTTGAGGTAGTTGTAAAAGAGGGTCCTGAGCGTGTTCACGAGTTGATCGCTCGCGGGGCGCACTTTGATACTGAAGCTTCAGGGTCTTTTCATCTTCACAGAGAAGGTGGCCACTCAAGACGTAGAATTTTTCATGCAGGGGATGCTACGGGTTTTGAGATTCAGCGCACACTGCTTGATGCGGTAAGTAAACATCCAAATATCGAGCTGATCCGTTTCGCCAGCGCGATTGATCTTATTACCACAAAGAAGCTTGGGCTTTCGCAGGGTGATTCAAATAAAGTGCTCGGGGCGTATGTACTGCGCGATTCAGGACCGATTGAGCCAGTGCTTGCTGACAAGGTGCTCGTGGCTACCGGTGGAGCGGGTAAGATTTATCTCTATACCTCTAATCCCGATGTCGCTACCGGAGATGGCATGGCGATGTGTTACCGAGCCGGATGTCGCGTGGCAAACATGGAGTTTATTCAGTTTCATCCGACCTGCCTCTATCATCCACAGGCGAAGAGTTACCTGATCACTGAGGCGATGCGGGGTGAGGGTGCGATTCTGATGCGAGCAAACGGCGACCGCTTTATGGAGCGGTATCACGAGGCGAAAGAGCTTGCTCCACGCGATGTTGTTGCTCGAGCAATCGATGCCGAGATGAAGATGCACGGCGACGAATATGTGCTACTGGATATCTCTCACCGCGAGCCTGATTTTGTGAAAGCGCACTTCCCAACGATTTATGAGCGCTGTTTATCGTTTGGTTTTGATATCACCAAAGGTCCTGTGCCGGTTGTGCCAGCGGCGCACTATATGTGTGGTGGCGTAGTGAGCGATATCCACGGCCGAACTGATATTACCGATCTGTATGTGGCAGGTGAGTGCGCTTCTACGGGCCTCCACGGTGCAAATCGTTTGGCCTCAAATTCATTGCTTGAAGGGGTCGTGTTTGGGCATCGCGCAGCGACTCACTCGATTCAGAATAAGAATAAGTATCGTGTCGAAGCAACGCCGCGCCCGTGGGATCCTGGTAGTGCTGTTGATAGTGATGAGCAGGTGATTATCACTCAGAACTGGGATGAAATTCGCCGTACGATGTGGAACTACGTGGGAATTGTGCGCACTACAAAGAGGCTTGAGCGCGCGCTGCACCGAATGGATGTGATTAAACGCGAGATTCAGGAGTACTACAGACAGTGTATCGTGACCTCTGATCTGTTAGAGCTTCGCAATCTACATCTCGTCTCGGAACTAGTGATACGCTGTGCGTTGGCGCGCAAAGAGAGTCGCGGTTTGCATTACACGCTTGATTACAAAGATAGCTTGCCGCTTGCACATGATACGGTTTTGCGAAGAGACGAGTAGGGGCCAAGACTCCAGTTCATTGTGTCAAGGGTCTTTCCTCATAGCTGTGCAGGATTTTTTAGCGCAGCGTAGGCGGCTTTCACTCTCGATAGGAGACTGCCACCGCTTGCGCAACCGAAGAAAACATCGTTTGAGTTCGTTCAGATATTCCATTATTTCTAAATCTGATCTAGAAGTTACACCGAAGCGCTCTTGAGGAAACAAAAGCCGGTAGCAGGTTATTTGGTGCTGTGTGTAAATAACTATGTTTACACCTACAACACTCGGTTTGTATGCTACCGGGCGATGTTAAGAGGGTGTGCTTTTCAGCTTACGAAATAGTAGTAGGTTGGATGTGTCTGTCGCGGTTTTATATGGCTCAGCATTTTATGAGGAGCCGATTCGTGTCAGGCAGATTCCTGCCGTATTTCTTCTCTATCCATGGTAACTAAAAAAAGAATTGCGTTCGTGGGAGCTTGTGTTCTTGCACTGGCTGCTTATTTTGGCCGATTCACTGAATCGCATCTGTGGGGCAGCTTAGTGGGCGGCTTGGATGCTTCAGCGCAAAGTGGCGCTATAGCTACGCAGGGCGAGAGCTATCCGGCTCTGGGTGTTCGTACGGGTGTGTACAACGATGGTCAGGCGGCTCTGTGGGATCTTAACATAACTGACCACTTTCATTATTTTGGTCCGCCGCAGCGCGCGCGCGGGTACAAGCCTGATCAGCCGATTAACTTTAGTCACGTAATCCACGTGCAGCAGAACAAGATGGAGTGTCAGTATTGCCACTGGTCAGTAGGTAAGGCTGCCTACGCGGCCATCCCAGAAGAAGAGACCTGTATGGGATGCCACGGCGCTCTCATCGCCGGCAAGAGTGAGCAGGGCAAGAAGGATATCGAGAAGCTTAAAGACTACTACA
>Ga0315904_10006209_pt1 | contig 16405 bp, 13 predicted proteins | sample LakEriMetagenome_6_FD_203529 | JGI IMG/M metagenome (GOLD analysis project Ga0315904, IMG submission 203529) | Freshwater fungal communities from buoy surface, Lake Erie, Ohio, United States - Buoy 12 MA120 | ecosystem: Environmental > Aquatic > Freshwater > Lake | place: USA: Lake Erie, Ohio... | reverse complement strand
CCCTTCATCTCCGGCATGAGGGTTTAATCCCAGCACAGCAATGCGCGGTTTATCGATGCCAAAATCTTTTTGTAAACTCTGGTGCAGCAGCATCAACTTGCTAACTATTTTTTCTTTGGTCAGTTTGGCGGCTACTTCTCCTACCGGTACATGCTCGGTAACAAGCCCCACCCGAAAATCACCCGAGCATAAAAGCATCAATACATCATTGACGCCAAAGATCTCTTGTAGATAGGGAGTATGGCCTGTGAACGAAAACTCGGCCGACTGAATATTTTTTTTATGGAAAGGAGCCGTTAGCAGTCCGTCGATCTGGCCTTGCTTAAGAGCAGCCACGGCTGATTGTAGCGATAGGGCCGCGTAGCGACCTCCCACAGGGGTCAGTTGTCCGGGGGTAATCTCGGTGTCTTCTTCCCAGCAGTTGACCAGATTGATCTGTTTAGGATTGATCCGGTTAAGTTCTTTGGTACTCGCGTAGTTAAAATTATATTCAGGAAGGGTCTTGCGATAAAAATTGATGGCTTTATTAGAGGCAAAGACAACGGGTGTGCAGTGATCTAGCAGGCGGCTATCCGAAAAAGTCTTGATGATAAGTTCAATGCCAATGCCGTTTAGATCGCCGCAAGAGATGCCAATGATGGGTTTGGGAGTATTCATATTTGGGGATTACTGTAAAATTAACGAATTATCACCTCGTCTATACGCGTAGGGAGTACATTTGTAAAGATGTATACCCTAAAGAAATCGCTGGGCCAGCATTTTTTGCGAGACGAAAATATCGTGCGTAAGATTATGGAGGCGTTAACCCATACTCCTTTTACGCAATTGCTAGAAGTAGGTCCGGGCGGAGGGGCTTTAACTCGCTATTTGCTCACGTTGCCTGGTATTGACTTTAAGGCTGTGGAACTCGATAAAGAAAAGGTCGAGTACTTATCAAAAGAATTTCCGGCGCTTACAGGCAAGCTCTTACATCTCGATTTCTTAAAAATGGAGATCCCCTTTACCGGCCGGTTTACCGTGGTTGGCAACTTTCCGTATAATATTTCTAGCCAGATCTTATTTACCATGCTAGACTGGCGTTCGTCGCTAGAGACCATGGTTGGTATGTTTCAAAAAGAAGTAGCACAGCGGGCTGCTGCTGCTCCCGGCTCTAAGACTTACGGGGTATTGTCTGTTTTGATACAGGCATTTTTTACGGTCGATTATCTTTTTGATGTATCTCCCGGATGCTTTGATCCACCGCCCAAGGTAATGAGTGGGGTTATTCGATTAACCCCCCGAAAAGAGGTGCCTGCTATGCGCAGTGCAGCAGATTTTACCCTGTTGGTAAAAACGGCTTTCGGGCAGCGAAGAAAGACACTTCGAAATGCACTTAAACCTCTCTTTGACGCTTCGGTATTACAGGATCCCCTTTTTGATAAACGTGCCGAGCAATTGAGTGTCGACGATTTTGGCGCTCTTAGTTTTCGCATGCTTGCCAGGGGCAATGCTTAATTTTGTATTCTCTTGACTAGCTCTCATCATACTAACAACGTGATTATAACCGGTCAGTCACATCCGTTACTGGCTGAGGGCCTGCGTACATTAAATTATAGGGTGATAGATGCGCCGAACATCACACAAGAAGAATTAGAATTGATTATAGCAGATGCAGTGGGGTTAATCATTACCACCCGTATTGCAGTTGATCGAGCCTTGTTGCAAAAAGCCCATCAACTTAAATGGATCGGACGCCTGGGCAGTGGAATGGAATTAGTTGATACGGCCTATGCACAAGAAAATGGAGTTAGTTGTTATAGTAGCCCAGAGGGAAATCGTTTGTCGGTTGCTGAGCACGCATTGGGTATGTTATTAACAGCACTGCATCGTATTAGCTGGTCGTATCGTGAGATACAGCAAGGATTATGGAAGCGAAACGAAAACCGAGGTGTAGAACTTAGTGGCCAATGCGTAGGCATTATCGGCTATGGAAATACCGGTAGCGAATTTGCCCGACTGCTGGCCCCTTTTGGGGTAACCGTGCTTGCCTGCGATATAAATAAATCGGGGTTTGGCAATTCATATATTCAAGAGGCTTCGCTTGCCGAAGTGATGGCACGCTGTCAGGTGATTAGTTTTCATGTGCCACTTGATGCCACGACAAAGGGTATGGCCGACGCTGCTTTTTTTGATTCGCTGCAAAGGGCCCCCTTGCTAATCAATACATCGCGGGGAGAGGTAGTCGATCTCAAAGCCCTGGTACAGGCGCTTGAAAAAGGGCAATTGTCGGGAGCGGTCCTTGACGTATTGCCTAATGAAAACCTGGCCAGCTATCAACCCGATGAAAATCAATTATTACAACAGCTAATCCAGCACCCTGGTGTGGTGCTGACCCCCCATATCGCCGGTTATAGTCATGCGTCTTTTGAACGGATGAGTCAGGTTTTACTCAACAAAATACGCAGCGACACACAAGGCCAGCGGCCGGCCCTCTAGGCGATTTTTTGTATATTTGCACTTAAATACTGCAACGCTTCGGTTTCGCTGAGGCGTTGCTCTTTTTTTGTGAGTTAAACCGTCCTATATGAGTACCGTTCAGTATGTAACGCAAGAGACCTTAGAACAGATGAAGGCCGAGTTGCAGCGCATGAAGGCCGTGGATCGTCCGGCCGCCAGCCGGGCCATTGCAGAGGCCCGGGAAAAGGGAGATTTAAAAGAGAATGCCGAATACGATGCAGCTAAAGAAGCACAGGGAATTCTCGAGGCCCGTATTGCCGCTCTAGAAGGAGTTATGGCTAATGTGCGAGTGCTCGATATCTCTTCGATAGATACCAGTAAGGTTTCTATTCTTACGCAAGTAACCCTTACGAATCTCAAGACCAATAAACAAGTGGTATATAAAGTCGTGAGCGAAAAAGAGGCTGACCTTAAGGCTGGAAAAATTTCGGTAACCTCTCCCATTGGTAAAGGAATTTTAGGAAAGAAAGTAGGGGAGACTGCCGAGGTGCAAGCACCAGCCGGTGTTTTAAACTTTCGCATCGAAGCCATTACGGCAGGATAAATATCCGAGATTAACCTAATTGCCATGACCCTCTTCTCAAAAATTATTGCTGGAGAAATTCCTTGCTACAAGATCGCGGAGAGCGATTTGTTTTTGGCTTTTCTCGACGTATTTCCCTTGCGCGAAGGGCACGTACTAGTCGTTCCTAAAGTGGAGGTCGATAAACTATTTGAACTCTCTGACGAGTATTTATCTGCCATGCTGGTCTTCGCAAAGCCTATTGCCCATGCTATCGAAAAGGCCTTTCCCTGCAAGCGCTGCGGTATTTCGGTAATAGGACTCGAAGTGCCCCACGCGCACATGCACCTGCTGCCAATCAATACCTCTAATGATCTAAACTTTGCGCAGCCCGGAAAACAAAAAGCAGGCGATGAGCAGCTTCGCTCCGTTCAAGAACGCCTGTTGGCGCATCTCTGAGTTTATTTTTTTTGAATTCGCTGTGGATTTTTTTGAATAAAGTCGGCCCAGTCATTTTTAGTACGACTTTTTTTTGCTGGTTTCGAGGTTGTAGCAGCTACTTTTTCGTGACGTGTTGTACCAGAAGCGCCGAAACTACTTTTTAGTTTGGTCTTTGATGTAGCGGTCTTTAGTAGCAGTTGTTTGCTTTGCTCGTAAAAATGACAAAGTGCTACCGCTACTGCATCGGTCGCATCATAGTATTTAGGGCTGTCTTTAAATTGCAAAAGAGTCTGTAGCATTTTCATCACCTGCTCTTTACCGGCATTTCCATTACCGGTAACGGCCTGCTTTACTTTTTTGGGAGAATACTCGGTTACTTCCAAGCCGTGGCGCATAGCGGCGGCAATGGCGACTCCCTGCGCACGACCTAGTTTAAGCATGCTTTGCACATTCTTGCCAAAGAAAGGAGCCTCGATGGCAAAATCAGTGGGGGTAAATTGCGTAATGAGCCCGCTTACCGTATTAAAGATCAGCTGTAGCCGCTTGTGATTGTCTTTGATCTTACCGGGTTTTAGAACTCCCAGGTCGAGCAAGCTAACTTTTTGCCCTTCGATCTTTACAAGTCCGTATCCCATTACCACTGTACCCGGATCGATACCCAGAATTATTTTAGCCCGCTTTTGCAACTCGCCTTGTATTTTTACAAGATTAATGAAGCTAACGCGATTCAGCAAAATCTTTCTTCGTTACCTGCCGGGCCCTCTGCTTATGCTAGTGCTTTGCTGGATTATTTGGCTGCAGCTGCGTCAACAAGTTGATTTTTCGCTGTTGTCCACTCGACTGTCGGAATCGATACAGACGCAGGGGCTTTTTTATATTCCCCTTCTGTTATTACTGATGATCTTAAACTGGCTGGTCGAGTCAATTAAATGGAAAATAGCCGTGGCATCGGTACAGCCCGTTTCTATATTCAGGGCCTTTAAGGCAGTACTAGCCGGGGTGTCCATTTCGCTCAGCTTACCCAATCGTATCGGAGAATATCTGGGGCGTGTATTGTACCTAAAACCAACACAACGAGTACAGGCTATTTCGGTGACCGTTGTGGCGAGTTTTAGTCAGTTGATCGTTACTGTTATGATGGGATTATTCGGATTACTCCTGGCCAGACCAGTGATACTCTCTCGAGGCGGATGGTCGATTCAAACTTGGTGGATAGTTGTTGGCGTAGTGTCACTTATGGTGTTGCTGATGTTACTGCTCTACTTTAACATTAGCATTCTCAATCGGTGGATGCAGCAAAAGCTAGTGGCTAGTTCTTCGAAATGGGCCCTGCGTTTGAAAGGTTGGTTAGCTGCACTCGACAGCTGCGATGCAGCCATCCTTCGTGTGTTATTGTCTTTGTCTATACTTCGCTATGTAGTTTTTATGGCGCAGTATTTTTTGGCTTATCAATTCTTTGGGGTACACTTCGACATGCATCAGCTTTTTATTATCGTATCGCTCACTTTTTTAACACTGGCGGCTGTGCCAACATTTGCCGCCCCAGAACTTGCCTTACGTGGCGCAGTAGGTATTTTTATCGCAAAGTGGTTTACCCTGCAAACCGCAGAAGTGGTATTGGCGCTATTACTGATTTGGATTACCAATTTAATACTACCCGCTGTAATTGGCGCGTTATTGATAACAGGCATTCGTAATTTCTTTAATCTTCGCAATGAAACTGCTTAGTCTGTTAGTGCCATTATTGCTGATGCTCTCCGGCTTTTGGAGTGGCCCGGTGCAACATGCGCCAAACGATTTGTTTTGTGGCACCCGAAACACGGCATTTAAGTCCGAAGAGCGTATTACCTATGTGGTCTACTATACTGTGGTCGGCTTATATATCAATGCCGGAACAGCGGTGTTCAGTACCCGACTCGATAAAATTAACGGCCAGCCCGTTTATCATGTAGTAGGAACGGGTACTACTCATCCTTCTTATGATTGGGTCTATCGCGTGCGCGATCGCTACGAAAGTTATATTGATACTGCTACACTACAGCCACTTCGCTTTATTCGTAATGTAGACGAAGGCGGCTACAAGATTAACCAGCGCTACGAGTTTAATAAGAATACTAATATTGCTTCTACTACTAAAGGTGATTACAAGGTGCCCGTTTGTGTGCAAGATGTCCTCAGTGCCATTTACTATGCCCGCAATATTGATTTTAGTAAGGCCAAGATTAACGATAAGATTCCGTTCTCTATGTTTTTAGATTACGAGGTATTTAATATGTACGTTCGGTATCTCGGAAAAGAGTTAGTTAAGACTCGTTATGGAACGTTTCGAACTATTAAGTTTAAGCCCCTGCTTGTTAAAGGAACTATTTTTGAAGGAGGCGAAAAAATGACCGTCTGGGTTACCGACGATCAAAATCGAATTCCCGTTCGTATCGAAAGTCCGATTGTGGTCGGAAAAGTCAAGGTCGATATGATGAGCTATGCTAATATTCGCTATCCGCTCAGTTCGCTGGTTACCTTGCGGTAAGGGATTGAGTAAGTTGCTCCTTTAGTCTAACTCCGCAAGCGAAAAAAATCGATCGGGGCGAATGCCTTTTTCGGTGCGTTGAAGCGTGCAACATTCATGTTCGCGGTCGTGCTCGAAAAAAAGCACATAATTATTAGTGACCGCCTCTTCTAAGAACATCCTTTTTTCTTGTAAGCTGGTTAGCGGAAACATATCGTACGCCATTACATAGGGTAGGGGAATATGTCCGGCCGATGGCAGCAGATCTGCCATAAATACGATCGTGTGCTGGCGATAACGGATCTGCGGCAACATCATGGCGCGGGTATGGCCATGGGCAAAGCGGATGTCGATATTATTTTCGAATGGGGTAGTGCCTAAAGCTGATTTTGATTGAGGGCGCTGCGCATTTGTTTTTTCACTTTCAGCTCGGCCACTTTCGTGAGAAGAGTCTGCCACCTCATCTGGCATATCGATCATATGGAGTTGCCCCAATTCTTTAATCGGTAGAATGTTTTCTTTAAGAAAAGAAGCTTTCTCGCGATCGTTCGGTTGAACGGCCCAGTTCCAATGTTCTGGATTGCTCCATACGCGTGCTTTAGGAAAAGCGGCTATAAGACGATCGCCCTCTTTGACAATGGTGCCACCGCAGTGATCAAAATGTAAATGCGTTAAGATAACATCTGTAATGTCATGGCGGTTAAAGCCGTGACGCGCCAGCGAGCCATCTAGTGAGTCGGTACCGTGCAATCCGTAATGCCCAAAGAATTTGGCGTCTTGTTTTGTGCCAAGCCCGGTATCAATTAAAATAAGACGATCACCATACTCTATTAACAAACAACGCAGTGCCCAAGAGCACAGATTATTTTCGTCGGCGGGGTTGATTTTATTCCAAATACTCTTTGGTACTACGCCAAACATGGCGCCCCCATCTAATTTAAAAAATCCGGTGTTGATGCTATACAAGTGCATGTGATTCTGTTTTCTCTGCTTTTGTAAAGATCAACAGAAAAAATCCAAGTACAAAGAACACCATTAGGGCCAACACCGAACTGCGCTGTGAGCCGGTTAGCTCGGTAATGTAGCCAAAGCCGAACATTCCGATTACCGTTGCTATCTTTTCGGTTACATCATAAAAACTAAAATACGAGGCCGTGTCTTTGGTATCCGGCATTAATTTAGAATAGGTGGAGCGGCTGAGTGATTGAATCCCCCCCATCATAAAGCCAACCAGGGCGGCCAGTCCATAGAATTCGTTGATGCCGCCTACAGGTAGTGTATAGCCGATCACGCATCCGCCGCACCAAAGGGCCACGAGTAATTGCAGGGTGCGCAGATTGCCCAGCTTGGCAGAAACTTTTGCAATGGTAAAAGCACCGGGAATAGCAATTAGTTGTATAATCAATATAGCTCCAATTAGATTAGTGGTGGGAATTTGTAGCTCACTCTTGCCATAGATGGCAGCTACTAGCATTACTGTTTGTACGCCCATGTTATAGCAGAAGAAGGCCGATAGAAAGCGGCGTAGTTTATGCTGTTCTTTTAATTGCTGCCATACACTTCGAAGTTCATGATATCCTTTTAATAGCAGTTGTTGTTGAATCGCAGGCTGTTTAATAGTCGTACTGCCGGGCATGCGGTTGAGCGAGTAGGTGCCAAACCCGAACCACCAGAGCCCCACTAGTAAAAAGCAAATTCTAAATTGAATGGTAGTGCCCTCGCCACCACCTACAATCGATGGCATAAAAACAAATACAAAGCAGATCAATTGCAAGAGCACCGAACCAACATAGCCGTAGGCATAACCCCTGGCGCTAATGCGGTCGCGGTCTTCGGGCGCTGCTATCTCGGGCAAGAAAGAATTGTAATAGACCCAGCTGGCCCAAAATCCTACGCAGGCCAGTATCATGCAAACCAGTCCCCAGCCCAAGGTGTCTCTTTCAAAAAAGAAAAGTCCGCTGCAACCTAAACTGCCCAGGGTTAAAAAGAACCGCATAAACGATTTCTTGTTGCCTTTAAAGTCGGCAATGGCAGAGAGTAGCGGTGACAAGCAGGCTACGATTAAGAGTGCAACTGCAATGGTGTAATTATAGAGCGCTGAATTCTGAAAGGTTCTGCCTAAAAAAGTAACGGCTGTTGCAGACTGGCTGCGATCATCGACCGCAATGGCCTCGAAGTAAGCCGGAAAAATGGTAGAGGTAATGACCAGGTTGTAAGCGGAGTTGGCCCAGTCGTACATAGCCCAGGCATTCACCACTTTTTTGGGAGCGGTTTGCATTGGTTGGTTTTGATAAATATAAGTAATTATGCTTTTAGATACCCCGAGAAAAGCAAGGCCAAGAGCAAAGTGCCCGCTACTATGCGGTAATAGGCAAACATCCTGAAACCATTACGCTGTAAGAATTGAATAAAGAATTTAATGGCGAGCAGCGCCACTATAAAGGCCACGATATTGCCGATAGCAAATAACTGCAGGTCGGCGGGTGTGATCTGCTTGTATCCTTTCAATAGTTTATAGCCGGTGGCAGCAGCCATGGTGGGTACGGCCAGAAAAAAAGAAAATTCAGCGGCCAGCTTGCGGCTGAGTTGCTGTTGCATTCCTCCAATAATACTCGAGGCACTACGGCTAACACCCGGAATCATGGCAATACATTGCCAGCAACCGATCTTAAAGGCTCTCCAAAAATCAATCTGTTCTTCTTCTTGTATCGCTTCTTTAGTAAAGAGGCGATCAATAAAAAGAAGTACGATACCGCCTGCGATCATAGAGATGGCAACCGTAAGTGTGCTTTCGAGCAGTGAATCGATATAATCAGAAAGTAAAAAGCCCAGGCCAAGTGCGGGTGATACGGCCACTAGTAGTTTTAAATAGAACTGCAGGCCCCGGCCCATGTGCTGCAGTGGCGCCATAAATTTTTTCCAGTAAAGAACTACAACGGCCATGATAGCCCCCAGCTGAATACCTACTGTAAAGAGTTTTGTAAAATCTGTATCGGGAACCCCCAATAGTTTTTCGGTAATGATCATATGCCCGGTAGAAGAGATGGGCAGAAATTCAGTGATACCCTCTACAATGGCAATGAGAATAGCTTCGAGAAGACTCATGCTTATTTTTTGAAAATAGCAACGATCTCAATTACGAGTCCGGCTAAAATAAGCAGAGGAGCCACTGTAATACGCGTGCTGCTGTACACCTCAGCTTTGTTAAACACAGCCGGATCGGTATTACTTTGCCCCCCAGACATCAAGAACATGCCAAGAGCAATCAGTACTAAACCTAACAGCATCCACGTAAGGTTTTTCTTTTCGAACAGCGATCCGGTGGAAGTTTTCATACAGCAATGTTTTAAATAGGCGCAATAATAAATTTAGTAGAGGTCGTCGAGTTTCATTTTAAGATATTTAATAACGCTGCGGTGCGTACTAAATAGTGTAATACCAATACCCAGTAAGATTAGTCCTGAAAAAAGCAGAAGCAGACTGCCCGTATCGTGAATAGCTTTTAGTTCGGGCAAGATACCCTCGGCCAACATAATAAAGGCAAAGACAGCGACCACTGCAATTAGACCACTGACCGCACCATTAATAATGGCGCGTTTATTGATGGGCCATGCAATGAACCAACGCGTGGCACCTACCATTTGCATGGTCTTGATTAAAAAGCGATTGCTGAACATGGCCAGTCGAATGGTATTGTCGATAAGTGCGATAACCACCGCCGATAACAGTAGCGCAATGCCGAGTAAGATGCCACTGATCTTGCGGATGTTCTTGTTGAGGTTATCGACTAGTGCCTTAGGGTAGGCCACTTCGGTAATATAAGTTTGTTTGAGCAGCAGGGCCTGTATCTTGGCCAGCGAGTCGGCATTCATGTACTCCTGCTTCATTTTAAAATTGATGCTGTTGGGCAGCGGGTTGGCATCGAGCACCCCGTCCCACGAGTTATTGCCATCGGCCAAAAAGATCTGCTTGGCCTTTTCTTTATTAACGAACTGAATCGATTTAACAAAGGGTTGCGATGCGATATAGGTATAGAGGGCCGCGCTGTCGGCAGGGTTTAGATCGCCCCGCAGTTCGGCACGCACTTCGACACTTTCTTTAAAATAATCGCCCAGCTTGCTAGCATTGATGACCAGCCAACCGATGATGCCCAGTAGCAACAACACCAGGGTGACCCCCAAAATAGACATAAAGTAAGAGGGCTTACCGCGTTTGATGGATGCTTTTCCGGCTTGTGACATGAAGTAGAATTTGAAGATCGTTGTGCTCTCGCAAATATAAAAGTTTAACGCTACATACCGTATTTTTGGTGCCCTATGGAGTACGATTTTCGAAGGATAGAAAAAAAGTGGCAACAACTATGGAAAGAGCACAAGGTTTACCGTGTTAGCAATGATACGAGCAAACCCAAATGCTATGTACTCGATATGTTCCCTTACCCCAGTGGTGCCGGTCTGCATGTGGGCCATCCGCTCGGGTATATCGCCTCTGATATTTACAGTCGCTATAAAAAGTTAAAGGGATTCAATGTACTTCATCCCATGGGCTTCGATAGCTTTGGTTTGCCTGCCGAACAATATGCCCTCGATACCGGACAGCATCCGGCCGTAACCACCGAGCAAAACATTGCAACGTTTAAATCGCAGTTAGATAATATTGGATTTTGTTATGATTGGGAACGCGAGGTGCGCACTAGCGATCCATCTTATTATAAGTGGACCCAGTGGATCTTTTTGCAGCTATTTAATTCCTTTTATAATAAGACCACTAACAAGGCTGAGCCCATTGCCCACCTTATAGAGGCTTTCGAAAAAGAGGGCAATAGTCATCACCCTTGCCCCGGTGACCCTGCGTTACAGTTTACAGCCGCAGATTGGAAAGGATTTACCCCAGCTAGGCAGCAGCAAGTGCTAATGCTTTACCGACTGGCCTATTGCGGCTATGGTGAGGTTAACTGGTGTCCGGCGCTGGGTACCGTGCTGGCCAATGACGAAGTAGTAAATGGAGTAAGTGAGCGAGGCGGCCATCCGGTAGTAAAGAAAAAATTAAGACAGTGGTATCTGCGCATTACCTCGTATGCCGATCGCTTGCTAGAGGGGCTTTCGCGCGTAGAGTTTAGCGACTCCATGAAAGAGATGCAGACCAACTGGATCGGCAAATCGAGTGGAGCAGAGGTCGATTTTCAAATAGCTTCTCAAAACGAGGCCTTGCAGGGTAAAAAGATTCGCGTGTACACTACCCGCCCCGATACAATTTATGGGGTTGATTTTATGGTGCTGGCTCCCGAACACGAGTGGGCCGCGCAACTGGCCAGTCCGGAGCAGGCCCAAGCCGTTGGCGACTATATTGCCTGGGTCAAGAGCCGCAGCGAAAGAGACCGCATGGCCGAAAAAAAGATCAGTGGCGTATTTACTGGTTCTTATGTAAAGCATCCTTTCGAAGAGGGGCGTCTTGTGCCGGTTTGGATCAGTGAGTATGTGCTGGCCGGTTATGGCACCGGGGCCATTATGGGGGTGCCTTGCGGCGATGAGCGCGATCATAAGTTTGCTAAGTACTTTTCGATATCCATCACCAATATTATTGGCGACCGTTATACCGGCGAAGAGGCCATCACTACCAAAGAGGCCCGGTTGGTCAATTCCGGATTCTTGACCGGACTGATGATGAGCGAAGCCATTGAGGTGGCCATAAAAGCTATTGAAGAAAAGGGGATCGGCACCCGAAAGACCAATTATAAGATGCGCGATGCCGCCTTTAGTCGTCAGCGCTACTGGGGCGAGCCCTTCCCGATCCGTTGGAACGGAGAAACCGCCGAACCCCTTGATGCCGCCAGCCTGCCCCTGGAGCTGCCAAAAGTGGATAGCTACCAGCCCGGCCCCGACGCACAAGGTCCGCTGGCCAATATTCCTGAGTGGGTTAGCCAGCAGCTCGAGACCAATACCATGCCCGGATACGCCGGCTCGTCTTGGTATTTTTTGCGGTTTATGGACCCCCATAATGCGACCGAATTTTGCAGTCGTGAGATCTCCGATTACTGGAACCAGGTAGACTTATATATAGGCGGCACCGAGCATGCTGTAGGGCATTTGCTCTACAGCCGTATGTGGACCAAGGTACTTTTTGACCTGGGGCTGATCGGCTACGATGAGCCCTTTAAGCGGCTCTTAAATCAGGGAATGATACAGGGTTCTTCTCGCTTTGTTTTTAGAAAAAGAGGTACGAATATATTCGTAAGCTACGGATTAAAAAATAATTACGATACGGATGCCATACATGTAGACGTGAACATCGTAGATGGGGTAGAACTGGATATCGCAGCCTTTAGGGTCTGGCGACCGGAGTATGCCGATGCCGAATTTGAGCTGGAAAGCGGCAAGTATATCTGCGGCACCGAGGTCGAAAAGATGAGCAAGAGCAAGTTCAACACCGTTAACCCCGATCTGCTGGTCGACAAATACGGCGCCGATACTTTTAGGATGTATGAGATGTTCTTGGGCCCCGTTGAACTCAGCAAACCCTGGGACACTAAGGGCATCGAAGGGGTGCACCGGTTCTTAAAAAAGTTTTGGCGGCTCTACGTTGGAGATGCTGGCCAGCTTCGCGTTACCGACCGGCCCGCCACCCCCTCCGAGCTGAAGGTGCTGCACCACACCATCAAAAAAATTGAACAAGACACCGAGCGGTTCAGCTTTAACACCGCCGTGAGCGGCTTTATGATCGCCGTAAACGAGCTGACCGATCTGCAGTGCGATACCCGTGATGTGCTGCTGCCCCTACTTATTTTGCTGCAACCCTACGCCCCTCATATTACGGAAGAGTTGTATTCGTTACTAGTTCCTAACGAATCGTTAGGTGCTGAAACGCCCGGTATTAACGGCGCCCATTACCCTGTCTTTAATGCGCAGTATATACAAGAAAATACCAAGGTCTACCCCGTGGCCATCAATGGGAAAACCCGCACTCAACTAGAATTACCCCTTACTATTACTGCTGCCGAGGTGGAGGCCATTGTAACTGCTGATCCTGTGGTGGTTAAGTGGCTCGAGGGTAAGCCGCCCAAAAAAGTGATCTATGTGGCCGGTAAAATGATCAATGTAGTGCAGTAGCCCTGCAACTCCTTGCTTCAAAAAAAGTTGTGCCTGTTTTTCGTTTTAACTAAAAATTGGATATCTTGGTGTGTCTCTGCCACCGGCGGGGTACTATTTATTTATACAAATTCTGCTTTATGAGGAAGATTTACTTTCTGCTTCTCACTGTTTTATTAGGAGTAAGTATCGTTAATGCACAAACTACATTGATCAGCCCCACCGGTGATGGAGGGTTTGAGACGGGTACCACATTTGCTGCGAATGGGTGGACAGTGGTGAATGCAGCGACTAACACTTGGCAAGTCGGCGCTGCTTCGACTCCTTTCGCAGGAAGTAGAGGTGCGTATGTTTCAAATAATGCTGGTACTTCATGGTCGTATACCAATAATTTAATTCAAACATCACACTTTTATAGAGATATTATAGTCCCGAGCGGCGAGGGTATTATTAACTTGTCTTTTCAGTGGAAGGGTAATGGTGAGAGCAACTGGGATCGCTTGCTAGTTTACACTGCGCCAATTACGGTTACTCCAGTTGCAGGATCTCCCGCATCTAATAGCACTACTTTGGCTGGGGCAACATTAGTGTACACCCAAGCTAGTAGTTCTCAATCGGCTTATACCTCTGCAACAATAAGCTTACCCTCGTCTCTAGCAGGAACCACATTCCGTTTAATTTTTACATGGCAAAATGATGGAAGTGGCGGCACTATACCTCCAGCGGCAGTTGATAATATCTCACTAACAAGCGCAAGTTGTTCTTCGGTATATTCAACTCCGGTTAGCGCTGGCACATATTCTGTAGGTACAGGGGGTAATTACAGCACCTTAGGTCAGGCTGTTAATGCCCTTAATAGTCTTGGAATTGCAGGAAATATTATTCTTGAACTGAATTCTTCATATGTTTCTTCTTCGGAGACTTTTCCGATTACACTTTCTTCAAATGTTTGTTTTAGCACTAATAACTCTATAACTATTAGACCTGGTACAGGAGTTACAGGGCGCTCAATTTCTTCATCAAATACAACTACAATCATTGATTTGAATGGAGCAAGAAACTGGGTCATTGATGGTAGGCCTGGTGGCTTAGGAACCACAAGTGAGCTTACCATACAAAACACAAGTACATCCGGTGCTACTATTCGTCTGATTAATGATGCTAGTGGCAACACTATTAGGTATACTACCATCCGTGGGGTAAACACCTCAACTTCAAGTGGATTGGTTTTATTTAGTACCGCTCTTATAACTGGTAATAGTGGTAATACTATTGAGAATTGTGAAATTAGAGATGGTGCAGCAGTTCCAGCAATTGCAATACGTTCTTCAGGAACTGCTTCCGCGCCTAATTCTAGCAATATAATTCGTAGTAATAATATTTTTAATTTTACTTCAACCGGCGTGTCAATTGCAAGCACAGGTGCTGGAGATGGGTGGATAATTCAAAGCAATAGTATTTATCAAACTGCTTCAAGAACTTCCACGTTAACTGGGGTCAATGTTGGCGGAGGCAATTCTCATGGTATTTTAAATAACTTTATTGGAGGAACAGCCCCAAATGCAGCGAGCGCCAACCTAGTTACTAGCCTTTCATTTGCGGGTATAGTTCTCTCTGTTGGAATAATAACGCCAACAAGTGTTCAGGGAAATGTGATAAAAAATATTCGATCTACTAGAACTGGTTTTTCATCTAGTTTTGGAATTTATGTTACTTCAGGGTCATTGAATATTGGGGATATTAATGGAAATATTGTTGGCTCTAGCGACCCAGCAGAGAGGGTTGAAGTAAATGGCGACTCCTACGGTTACTCTATTAGCAGTTCCGGGGTAGTTAACTTTATTAACAATGAATTAAATAATTTTCAAACAGGCGCAACGCCAAGTGCAGGACAATTCTATTATGGTTCTTCTTTTTCAGGTAGTGGGTCATTTACAGTTTCCAATAACACAATTAGGAATGTGACAAATGCCAGCACTCCTGATGCTACTTACAATACACAGACAATAGGGATGGTAGTCTCTGCAACGGGTACAGTGACTGTTAGTGGAAACACGATCACTAGAATTGGCTCCACTAGCTCTAACGCACCTTCCGCTAATAACAATAGAGTTTGGGGATTACTTCTTTCTGGAACTGGAACCAGAACAATTGTATCACGAAATATCGTCAGTGATATTTATGGATCGAGCGTTGGAACGGGAGCAAGATGCGATGTGATATCATTAGTCCAGTCAGAAAGCTCTGCGAGTGCAACTTTCATTAGCAATGTAATTGGAAATGGCACAATAAATGCTAACTCTGATAGGGCAATTTTTGGTTTCCTGTTGTTGTCTAGCAGTCCTTCTGAAAACAAGTATTATCATAACACAGTTAATATAAGTGGTACTGCTACTGGGGCTAATAGTAGCTATTCTTACCTTAGAAATGGCTCAAGTATTATTGAACTAAGGAATAATATTTTTAACAATTCACGTTCAGGTGGCACTGGTTTTCATGTAGCTATCGCTAATGCAGTTTCCAGTGGTTGGACATCTTCTTCATCTGACTTTAATAATCTATCTACTGTGAATCCCTCCACAGTCGGTCAGTGGCTAGGAACAAGTTCTAGCAACAACCGAACATTCGCTGGTTGGCGTGCTTCACAGTCTTCATCGACCCCAGGGTCTGGGGGAGATAATAGATCTGTTAGCATTCTACCGCAGTTTACTTCCTCTTCTTATTTGCGACTTTCTACTGATCCTGGTGTAAACTGGTCACTCGAAAGTGCTGGAACACCCATCTCCTCTGTAACAACTGACATTGACGGAGATACTCGTAGCACGACAAGGCCCGATATTGGAGCTGATGAATTTAGTGCTACTGGCTTTGTAGTTAATAATCCTGTTGGAGTTTGTGCTGGAAACACAGTTGATATTACTGCTGCTGCTGTAACTGCGGGAACTATCTCTGGCACTACTTTTTCATACTTTAGTGATGTTGCAGGAACAGTTACTCTAACTGCTCCTAATGCAATCGGAGTAGGAGGGACTTATTATATCAATGCAACTAATGGAGCTGGAAACTCATGGATTCAGCCCGTTGTCGTTACCATCAACCCTCTCCCCACACCTTCCATTACCGGAGCGGCTGCTGTTTGTGAAGCTTCTACGGGTAATGTATATAGTGTTGCCAACGTTGCCGGTAATACCTATAACTGGACGGTTACAGGTGGTACAATCACAGCTGGTCAAGGTACCAACTCGATTACGGTAACTTGGGGTGCAGCTGGTACAGCTACTGTAACTCTTACAGAGACGATTACAGCTACTGGTTGTGTTCAAACTGCTACACGTAGTATCACACTCAATCCTAACCCTACTCCTGTTATCACCG
>Ga0315904_10006208_pt1 | contig 16406 bp, 21 predicted proteins | sample LakEriMetagenome_6_FD_203529 | JGI IMG/M metagenome (GOLD analysis project Ga0315904, IMG submission 203529) | Freshwater fungal communities from buoy surface, Lake Erie, Ohio, United States - Buoy 12 MA120 | ecosystem: Environmental > Aquatic > Freshwater > Lake | place: USA: Lake Erie, Ohio... | reverse complement strand
CAAGATTTATCAAAAAATTAGTAAACAACCCTAACTTAATAAAAGATATGGGAGAAAGACTATATGAAACAGTAAAAGATGAGTACGACCTTAGAAACGTAACTAAAACAAGAGCAGAATGGTATAAAACTTTAGTACAATGATAAAAATTCCAATTTCAAAAATATTATTTTTAGACATCGAAACGGTTGGGTGTTGTCCTGATTTTAGTAGTTGTCAGACATTAAACCCAAAAATCGCAGACCAATTCTTAGGATACTTTGATTGGTTCCAAAAAAGATTTCCTGAAGACTCTGAAATGTCTCACGACGAGGTTTTCCAAAGAAGAGCACCATTAGTTCCTGAATTTGCTAAAATTATTTGTGTTAGTGTGGCGTTTGTTACTGAAAAAGATGAAATTAAAAAACAAACTTTTGCAGGAGATAGTGAAAAAGAATTATTGGAGGGTGTACAAAAACTTCTTGATAGATGTGGTAAACTAGACTTTCATTTGTGTGGACATAATCTAAAAAATTTTGATATCCCAATGTTAGCAAAACGAATGATAATAAATGGTCTTATGCCACCGTCAATATTACCATCATATGATACAAAACCTTGGGAGATTAAGGCTATTGACACTAAAGAGATTTGGCAATATGGTGCATATACTTCTATAGGTTCTTTGGGGTTGATGTGTGACTCTTTAGATATTCCTTCACCTAAAGAGGGTGAGGTCACTGGTGACAAAGTACATGAATCTTATTGGTTTAAACACATGTTAGAAGAAATTTCAGCATATTGTGAAAGAGATGTATTAGTGTTAATTGATATAATTAGAAAATTAAAAAATTTAAAATGAGAGAGGAATCATTGAGCGAACAATTTGATAAATTAAGAAATATATTGTCAGAATCTTCAGACGATGATTTTGACTTCAATATGATTAAAGAAGAGTTTGGTTTAGATATTAAAGAATTAGAATCTAAAATGTTAGAGTATAAACCAAAGTTGTCTTTAAAATATAAAAAATTACATCCAGATACTGTTGACCCAAAATATAATTACGAAAGTGACTCAGGATTTGACCTACATTCTGTTTCTGATGATATTGAAATCCCGCCATTTGGTAGAAAATTAATACCAACGGGTTTATCATTTGATATCAACGATGGATATGAAATACAAGTTAGAAGTAAAAGTGGATTAGCTCTTAAACAGGGATTAATGGTTTTAAATTCACCGGGAACCATTGATAATGGATATACCGGAGAAATTCAAGTTATCGTATTTAACACTAATAATTATACCGTATTAATCCCAAAAGGAATGAAAATAGCACAAGCAGTTTTGTGTCCAGTGGTAAATGGGGGATGGGTTAATTTAAATGAAATTCATAACACTATTAATAAAGACCGTAATGAAAACGGTTTCGGGTCTACAGGGATATGATTACAATAATTTATTCAACACATAAAGATTCTGAATATAATAACAAATTTAGAGAACATTTGTTACAAAGTGTCGCTTTAAAAGATGTTCAAATATTAGAATATCAGAATAATAATCAATATAAATTATCTGAAGTATATAATCGTGGGATATCTGAATCAAAATTTGATATTATTGTTTGTTGTCATAATGACATCAAATTAGAAAAGGGTTGGGGTAAAAAGTTACTTAAAGACTTTGAAGATAATCCTGACTTTGGTATTATTGGAAAAGCTGGTTCTTGTTATTTCCCTGAAAGCGGTGTTTATTGGGAAAGATTACAACAAACAATGGTTGGTCAAGTGTATCATCATCCTAACGGACATCAGAAATGGCTGAGTCAATATTCACCAAAATTACCCTTTTTGATACCCGTAGTAACCGTTGATGGTTTATTCATTTCATTTGATAAAACCAAAATAAAAAATACTTTTGATGAAACAATTGGTAAATTTCACTTTTATGACCATCCATTTGCTTTAAGTAATTATTTAGACGGTGTTAAAGTAGGTGTAACCTCCTCATTTGAGATTACTCATCAATCTGTGGGTCAACCTAACCAAGAATTTTTTGATAGTAAGATTAAATTTTTAGAAAAATTTGGGAAATATCTTCCATTAGATTTACGACCTGATAAACCGTATGTTCCTGAAATTAAAGAAAAACCAATTAAAACAAATGGTAAAGTTGCGGTAATAATCCCAACAAAAGGTAAGGTTGAAATGTTGAAATCGTGTGTTGAGTCATTCTATCTTCACTGTAACTCAAGCTTATTTGACATTTTTATTGCTGATACAGGGTCTTCAGACGAAGAAAAAAGTTGGGTTAGGGAGAATGTTCTAAATTTAGGTAATATCACTCTAATTGAATATGATTATTACAATTTTGCGAAAATAAATAACGATGTTGTTAAAAATCATATTAATGAAGAATATGAATATCTATTATTTTGTAATAATGATATTATATTACTTAATAATGTGATTTATGAAATGGTTAAAACATTTAAATCAAACCCAACTTGCGGTACAGTAGGTGCCAGATTATTGTATCCTGACAACACCGTCCAACACGATGGTATGTTTATATATCTTAGACAAAGTGATAAAGTTATAGTGACTACTCATAAAAATAAACATAATTATTATAATTTTTCATTAGGTATTAATTTATCTATAGGTACCACAGCTGCACTTATGATGATATTAAAAAATACATTTATTAAAATTGGAATGTTTAATGAAGGTTATAGACATTGTTTTGAAGATGCTGAATTAAATATTAAACTAAGGTCATTAGGGATGAAAAACTTAGTAAATTCAAACTGTGTTGCATATCATTTAGAATCCCCTACAAGAGACATTAAAAAATATGAAAAAGAGATGATTGAGGATTATAACACTATTTTTGTACCTATACTTAAATCATCGTTTGATAAAATAAAAAATGAAATATACGTAATATGAAAATTGAAACATTTATTTTTGTTCATGACCAAGATATAATTCTTAATTATATTGATGTTAATAAATTTAGTGAATTACCAAACATGAAATTTGTGTTTGTAGGTAATAAATCGATTGATAAAGTTAAAGATTTAGATAATGTCATTATTTGCAGAAATCTTCCAATAAACATTGAAAAATATCCTAAATTTACATCCTTGACTGGATGGTACGCCCTATGGAAAAACAATCTCATTGATTCGGATTATATAAATTTATTTGAATATGATTTAATAATTTCAAAAGAATTTACTAAAGAGTTAGAACAAACTATTGAGAATTCTCCTGATTTTATTGGATATATACCTAGACCTATATCTATGTTTGATTATGTGTCAAATTATATGTGGATTAAAGATATTATCCCATCAATAAAGAAACACTACTCAATTGATGTTTTTGAATTAATTGAAAATATAAAAAAAAATAATCCATCAGAGGTTTGGAGTTGCACAAGTAATTCAACATTTTCCCGTAAAACATTTGAAGAATACATGTTGTGGTTTGAGAAATTAATAGATGATTTAAAGAATAGTGATACCTGTGGTCACGCGCATGAAAGGTCGATAAGTTTTTTCTATTTTATTAATAATAAAAACGTTAAAATGATACCAAATTTAATAACACATTTTCAATTAGATTCACATAAAACCCAAGGTCACTATGTTGATTTTAATAAAACAATGGATACACTTTTGAAAAATTAATATATGAATTATTTGAGTTTTAGTTTATGGGGTGATAAACCAATTTACAATATCGGTGCGATTAGAAACGCTCAATTATGGAAAACAATTTACCATGATTGGCAAATGGTTGTTTATTATGATAACACAGTACCAAAAGAAACTATTGATAAATTGGTTGAGCTCGGGGTATTAACAATTGACATAACTGAAAAAAATCTATATGGAATGTTTTGGCGATTTTTCGCAGTTGACCTGCCTGAGTCAGAATATTGTGTTTTTAGGGACGCGGATTCAAGAATTACTATAAGAGAAAAAATGGCGGTTGATGAATGGATTAATAGTGGAAAAACTTTACATGTCATGAGGGACCATCCGGCTCACGGAATACCATTTGGTAGTGATAGATTAGGTATTTTAGGCGGAATGTGGGGAATTAAAACAGGAGTTATTCCATTGACGGAAATGATTCAAAAATTTGTAGAAAATAGGGAATTGGGATATGGTTCTGACCAAACATTTCTAAAAACAATATACTCTATTTTTGAAAACGACAGAACTACTCATGACGAGTTTTTTGAAAATAAACCATTTCCATCTAAAAGAGAACATGGTAGATTTATAGGTGACAGAATAGATGAAAATGATAAACCAGTTGGTGATGATTATATTAAAGTATTATGAAAAAAATTTTATACGTTTTATTACATGGGTCAATGAATGGTGAAAGATATTATAATATTATAAGTACGTGGGGTAAAAACGTGGATTGTTTATTTTATTCTGACCATGAGGACAATGACAAAAAAATAATCAAAGTTTCAAATAGGACCGACTATCACTCTAATGAAGAAAAACACATAAATATTATTAAATACGTATCAAATAATATTAAAGATTATGAGTGGTTTTTTTTCTGTGATGACGACACGTTTGTTAATACCAAAAAATTAGAATTTTTATTAAATACATTTGATGAAGAATGTGTTCATGGTTCAGTTTTGAGCGGGACATGGCCTGGTGATATTACACTTAAATATTGTTCTGGAGGGGCGGGATATTTAATCCACTCAAAATTAATTAATAAAATTGCTCAAAGTATTGAGATTCGAAATACCGGATATTCGGACGTAACTTTAGGTCTCTTTTTAAGAGATAACAACATAAACTCAATTAATTATGAATTATTCAATTCACAACCACCTGATTTTCATAATGTACCTATTATTAATGTAAAAAATTACATATCATTTCATTACATTAAAACAATGGATTATATGAATAATTTATTTGAACACGTATCATGAAATTTATTTACCATCATTTAGGGTTAGGTGACCACATTATATGTAATGGATTGGTCAGAACTTTAATCACAAATAATAACGAATATACAATGTTCGTTAAAAAAAATAACTTACCATCAGTTAAATTCATGTATAAGGACTTACCAAACTTGAAATTTATTGATGGGGATGATTCTTTTGTTTTAAACTATTTAAATTTAAATAAAATAAATGAAAACGATTTAATTAAAATTGGTTTTTACAAACACCCAAACTCAAAAGAATTTGACGATTCATTTTACTTACAACATAATATTCCATTTTTTTATAGGTGGGAAAAATTTTATGTAGAAAGAGATTTACAATCTGAACTTAATTTATTTAAAAAATTCGGTATTGAAGAAAATAATTATATCTTTATTCATGATGATTCTACCAGAGCTCTTAATATTGATGAGAAATATATTAAAAATAAAGATTTACCAATTATAAGACCAAAACTTGGTTTAACCGATAACATATTTGATTATATGTATTTGATAGAAAATTCTTTAGAGTGTCATTTTATGGACAGTTCTTTTAGACTTATGTTTGATTCTTTAGGTTCCCAAAAAAAAGACTTATTTTATCATATAAATTATAATGGAGTATATAGAGACTCGACTAAATCGCAATCAAAATTAAAATACACAATAATATGATAAAAACAATACAATATAAAAACGAAATTTACCCATTATTTCAGTCAATAGGAAATGCATCTCAATTTGCAATACCATATGCCAAACAAGTTTGTAATGGGGAGGGATATGATATAGGATGTATGAAAAAAGAATGGTCTTTTCCAGGGTCAATACCTATTGACACGTCATTTAATGACGGTTATCACGCAACAAACCTTCCCAAAAAAAATATTGACTACATATTCTCAAGTCATTGTTTAGAACATATTAGTAATTGGGTTGAAACTATGGATTATTGGTACGAAACCTTAAAAAATGGAGGAGTACTTTTTTTATACTTACCGGATTATAGTCAGGTTTATTGGAGACCTTGGAATAATAGAAAACACGCAAATATTTTCACTCCTCAAATAATTGAGGATTATATGGTTGATAAAGGATACAAAAACATATTTAAATCATCAGTGGATTTAAATAATTCATTTATGATTTTTGGAGAAAAACAATGAGTAGAATAAAACAAATAAATGTCGCACTTCATGGTGTTTACCCATTTTCTAAAAGATTAAAAGAAAAATATGGTTTTGTTGACTATCATAATCAAAATGAACCCTGTTTTTTTTGGGGGTGTTTAGGTGAGTCTCATAAAATTAATAATCACAAAGGTCTGAAGGTTGTAAAATTTTTAACACCTTCAGATTGTTGGTCAATAGATGAGTTGGAGGAATCCGAAAATTTATATTTAATCAATGACCCATTTATACAAACTAAAAAAAATTTTAAGTATTCAAGTATTGAATTTGAAATAGGTGATTACTCATTATTTGAACCAAAGATATTAGGGGACAAAATTTATTGTTATATGAGAGATACCACAGAATTTAGAAAAGATATTTTAAACTCCATACAAAAAAAAATAAATTACGAAATAATTTATGGAGGTTTGGTTGGTAATGCTACTTATTTTGATACTTTAGAAAATTTAAAATCAGAATACTACGACAAATGTTTTTTGAGTATAAATCTATCCTCAAAACACGGTTATACGACTGTAAGAGAATTAGGTTATATGGGTATTAAAACAATAATGAGTTCACCATATAATTTTCCATCAATATCCCAATTAAAAACATATAGTAGAGATTATAGAGGTGATGGTAGAACTATTATTGTTGATGAGAACGAAGTTATAGAAAAAATTAATTACGAATCTAAAAATATTGGTAAGATGGGTATAAAAATGAACCCTCATAATATTAATGATGAATGGCTCAATGTTGACTTTTGGGTTAGTGGTGAATATATTAAATATGTATGATAAAATAATATTTGAATACATCTATGTTAGAAAATATAAAATGCGAAAATTTAATAATTGGTAAAAATACCTACATAGACCCTTCCTCAGTTATCAAAGGAATAAATGGTAATTCTAAAAAAATAATTATTGGTGATAATTGTTATATTGGAAAAGATGTTCAAATAATAATAGACGAATTAGAGATTGGGGATTATTGTAAGATACATCATCACACTAATATTCATGGTTATAAACCTTGTAAAATAGGAAATAATGCGTGGATTGGTCAATATACTATTATTGATAGTATAGGTGGTGTTAAAATTGGTGATAACTGCGGAATAGGCGCCCACTCACAACTATGGTCCCATATCAAATATGGGGATACTTTAGAGGGGTGTAACTTTTTATCTGAAAATAAATTAAATATAGGTAAAGACGTTTGGTTTGTTGGTCACTGTATTGTATCACCAATAAACGCTGAGGATAAATCTATGGCATTAGTTGGTTCAGTAATAACTAAAGATATGATTCATAATCATATTTATGCCGGGTCACCAGCAAAAGATGTAACCGAAAAAATGGGAACCCAATTTAAAAATGTTACAATTGAGGATAAACTAAAAAAAATGAAACTTTATTTGAATGAAACAAATTTAAATAAAATTAAAATAGTTGACTCAGTTGAAAAATTTAATTTAGAAGATGATATTTCTTATTTTGATGTGGGAACTAGAACCTATACTAAAAAATTATCCGAAAATGAAATTTTATTTATGTCATATCTTCTTCCAGATAAAGCAAAATTTACCCCTTATACAATTTAAAAATGAACTTAGAAACTATTATTTCCCATTTTGGAGTTAAGAATAACCCACCAGAAATGGATTTAGAAATTATTATTGAAAATTATTGGGGAAAATTCAAAGACATTTTTCCAAATGTATTAAAAGAAGAATTTATAAAATGGATAAATGAAGACTACTATGGTGGATGGGAAGATTATATAAATTACAATGTAGGCGGAAGACGAGAACTAAAAATGTTATATGCAACAATAAGGGCGAAAAAACCTAAAAAAATTTTAGAAATAGGTACTTATATGGGTGATAGTACAAATCACATACTTTTAGCCGCAGAAAATAATAAAAAAGAAGGATATGATTGTGAAGTTACAACTATTGATATTACTGATTACGTTGGGGATAAAAAATTACACGACTATCCTTTAAATAAACAAATAATTTCTTCATTAGAATTATTATCTTCTAAAAACGTAGATTTTGATTTTATTTTACAGGACGGTGACCATAGCGAAGAAATTGTAAAATCAGAAATAAAATTATTTGAAATCAATAAGTCCATAGAATTAATATGGTCTCACGATTATTATTTAGATAATAAAAAAATAGGAAGTATCTTTGAATCTGATGATTTTAATATTTTTACCATTAGACAAGTTTTTAAAGAAGAAAGTTATATATCAGGATTCCAAATAGGTATAATAAATTAAAAAAATAATAACTCAATCAGATGAACGAAATAAATAAAAAAACTTCACATAACCCATATAAAATAGTAAAGCAGTTTGAGGATGAGATATCCCGTTACACTGGTGCTCCTTATGCCATTTCTGTTGATAATTGTACCAATGCTATTTTTTTAGTTTGTAAATTTTTAGGTGTCGGGGATGTAACAATTCCTTCTAAAACATACTTGTCAGTGCCTCAATCAATAATCCATGCCGGTGGTAATGTAATTTTTGACAAATCGGAAGAGATAAATAATTGGAAGGGAATTTACCAATTAAAACCTTATCCTATTTATGATTCCGCGAAAAGGTTTACATCGGATATGTATATACCCAATTCTTTTATGTGTCTATCATTTCATATAAAAAAACATTTAAAGATGGGTAAAGGAGGTATGATTCTTACAGATAATGAAAAAGCGGTTGAATGGTTTAAAAAGGCGAGATATGAAGGAAGAAGTGAAAAACTATATCATGAAGATGATATTGATATGTTAGGGTGGAATATGTACATGACACCACAACAAGCGGCTCACGGACTGGCATTAATGCAAAACTACCCAAATACAATGCCGGACTTAGACGAAAATAATGGTTATAGAGACCTAACAGAATTTTCTGTATTTAAAAATTGTAAGGTTATAAAAAATCAATAAAATAAAAAAAATGTATTTTTTGGTGGTAGATATGATGAATGCAAATACAGTAATATTCATCAAGTACTAAAATCGGTTTTGAAGTTTATTAAAACTATGATATTAAAATGACAAGAAAAAAAACAAATTCAGTTCCTGATGAACAGAAAAGAAATGTGAGTAGGAAAGACCAAATCACTGAAATAATAAAGAAAAAAACAAAAGAAAAATTTTTATCTGATAATCAAAAAAAATATTATGATTTATTAGTTAATAATCAAATCACTATTTGTTCTGGTCCGGCAGGCGTTGGTAAAAGCTATATTGCAATGAAAGCGGCTCTTGATTTACTCGCAGACCCTGAGACTCCTTATGAAAAAATTATTATTGTAAGACCCGCAGTTGAAGCTGAAGAAAAATTAGGTTCCCTACCTGGTAATGTTGAAGAAAAATTGGACCCATATATTTTTCCATCATATTATTTGATGAATAAAATTATTGGTAAAGAAGCTAGAGAAAAATTAAAACATATTGATGTTATCGAGGTGTTCGCTTTGGCTTACATGAGAGGGATGAATATTGATAACTCTATTCTAATATTTGAAGAAGCTCAGAACTCAACACCAAATCAAATGAAATTATTATTGACAAGGATTGGTTTTAATAGTAAATTTTTTATATCGGGTGACTTAGAACAAACTGATAGATATAAAGACAAAAAACAATCAGGTCTTTGGGATGCGATTGAAAAGTTCAAAGACCTTCATGATGTTGGTGTTTTTGAATTTGATAATAGAGACGTTGTTAGAAATCCGTTAATTAGTAAAATCCTTAAAAGATACGAGTAATGAGAATTGGAATAGAAATTAATGGTGTTCTTCGGGACACTATCGGAAAATTTACGCAAGTTTATCAAAAAAATTTAATCGACGGATATCAAAACGAATTTGTAGGACAGACTTATAAATTAGATATTTCAGGTAATACGGAAGAAGAATTAATTTCGGAACCATTTAAATATGAAATGAGTTTACCCGTTACAACATTAGAACTTGAGAATCATTTTAAATTCCAAAACAAAGAGGAATATTTTTCTTTTTTATATGAAGAACACCCTATGGAAATATTTGGTCACGCCCAATCAAGTGAATATAGTACATTCCATGATTTAAATGACATTTATAAAAAATTAAGAGATGAGGATGACTTTTTAATAGTTTCAGACGAGATTGGTAAATCTAAACCCGCATCACTTTTCTTCCTATCTAAATTTGGATGTGAGTTTGAGAAAGTAAAATTTTATAGTAATCAGACAATTAATTCAATGTGGAATGAAATAGACATTTTACTTACAGCAAATCCTACACTATTATTAGAACATCCGTCAGACAAATTAGTAATCAAATTTGAAACTGACTATAATAAAAATATTGATTCTCCTTATACGATTACAACAATCAAAGAATTTGAATCAAAATTAAATGAAATTATCGAATGTTAAAAATTTTAAACGAACATTATTATTTGGATTTAGATAAAATTGACGAATTTATCAATATTGAGAATCCATCAGGTGGTACTGAAAACACTATAAGCGTTGTTAAATATGAAATGGTTAAAACACTAATTGAAATTTTAATGACCGAGAATGAAGGTGTTGATGAAACCTTAGGACCAAAAAGTACTGAATTGTCAATACCCTTCAAGATATCCTTCAATACTTTAATGCATAAAAAACTATTAAATAAATTTTAAATATGAATCAAGAACAGATTAGTAAGATTGAATTATCAATTAAAAATCTAAAAGAAAAAACTTCAAAAATTTTCTTTATTGTACAAGATACCAAAGGAAATGCTAAAGCGTCAATTTCATACATTTATAAATTGGCATTAACCTTAAAGAATTCAGGTTACAATCCTGTAATACTACATGAAAAACCTGATTATATTGGTGTAAATCAATGGTTAGGTGAAGAATACATGTCATTACCTCACAGACCAATTGAGGGTCAAAATTTGGAAATTGCTCCAGAAGATTTCTTGGTAATTCCTGAGTTATATGGTTTTGTTATGCCTCAAGTTGCTAATTTACCATGTGGTAAAATAGTATTAACTCAAGCTTATGACCATATGCTCGAAACATTACAACCAGGTCAAACATGGATGCAGTATGGCTTTTTAAAGTGTATTACAACCTCAGAATTCCAAAAAGAGTACTTGTCGAATGTCATGAGAAATATATCATATGATATATTAACTCCTCACATTTCTGATGAGTTTACAAAACCTCAATTACCACCTAAACCAATTATTGGGATTCACAGTCGTGACCAAAGAGACACTGCAAATGTCATTAAAACTTTTTACTTAAAGTTTCCCCAATACAGATGGGTTTCATTTAGAGATATGAGAGGTCTAAGTGAAAAAGAATTTGCAAAAACATTACAGGATTGTTTCTTGTCGGTTTGGATAGATGAGTCAAGTGGTTATGGTACATATCCTTTAGAATCAATGAAATCAGGTGTGCCTGTATTAGGTTTGGTTCCAAATTTGCTTCCTCATTGGATGAATGAAAATAATGGTTTTTGGATTAACAATAAGTCTCAAACTGTTGATTTTATTGCCGATATTTTACAAAATTGGTTAGAGGATAATTTAAAACCTGAATTATTTTCTGAAATGGAAAAAACGGTACAGTCGTTACCAACAAAAGAAGAGTTTGAATCTAACGCAATCTCGTTATTTGAAGGTTATTTAACCACTAGACAGCAATCCTTCGAGGAACAATTAAATAAACTTGTAGAAACAGAAACAATTCAATAATATGAGTAAAGAAAATTTTAATATATCAGTAATTTTACCAATTAAGACTATTTCAGTAATAGATTTTAATGACTATTTTGATAAATGTATCAATTCAATAAAAACACAGGAACTACCAGTTAATGAATTAGTAATAGTTCATACTGATGAAACTTCATTAGTTGAGTTTTTAGATAATTATGATTTTGGTGATTTAAATGTTAATAAATTAGTTTGGACTGAAGAACCTAACTACTCAAAACAAATAAATTATGGGGTTGAAAAGTCGTCATCTGAATGGGTTTCCCTTTTTGAAATTGATGATGAATATTCTAAAATTTGGTTTAAGAACGTAAAAAGATATTCAGAGTCATATCCTGACGCTCAAGGATTCTTACCTATCGTTATTGACGTAGATGAAAGAGGAATTTTTGCAGGATTTACTAACGAAGCAACTTTTGCACTTAACATTTCTTCCGAAATGGGAATCTTAACTAACGAAACGCTACACACTTACCAAAACTTCCAAATTTCAGGGATGGTTATTAAAAAATCATCATACCTTGATTATGGAGGAATGAAACCTTCATTTAAACTAACTTTTGGTTATGAATTCTTTTTAAGAATGACCTATAACTCAGTTAAATTTATTTCAATTCCTCGTATCGGTTATAAACATACTAATTTAAGAACCGGTTCTATATTTTGGAATTACAAAAATGGTAATAACGTATTGACAGAAGATGAGGTTAAATTTTGGATTGAGTCAGCAAAAAAAGAGTATTTCTTTGTTAAAGAGAGAGACATAAAATACGTAGACGAAAATGTTTAATGATAGAAATCAGCACTTTGTCAGGGGACACAAATGTTGAGTTAAAAAAGAAGGGTAGAAAACCAAAACAGGCAAATTATTTTGATGTTAGAGAAGAGGAAGCGGTTGTTAGATTTTTACAAGCGGACACGTTTGAAGAAAAAAATAAAATATACAATGATTTCTTGAGAAAACCCTTAGATAAGATGATATCTTCCATAATACGAAGATACAAATTATACAGAAAAGATATGGATTTCTATGAAATACATATAGATACTCATTCATTTTTGATGACCAAAATAGATAAGTTTAAGCCCGCTAAAGAAAAGAAGGCTTATTCTTACTTTGGTACTATATGTAAAAATTATCTAATGGGTCAAATTATCAAAGACCAAAAAGATATTAATAGAAAAATTTCATATGAAGATATCTCAAGTAATTTGGAGAATAATTCTGATTTTTCATATAGTATAGATAAAGAAGTTTTTGATACTGAAATTCTAATTAAAAATTTTTTAGTAGAGATTGACGTGTTCTTAAAGCAAGAAAACTTATCCGAAAATGAGATTAAATTGGGACAAGCTCTGTATGATTTATTTGAAAATTACGATTCTATTTTTATAGGTACCGATAATAATAAGTTCAATAAGAATATAATTTTATTGTCACTAAGGGAAATGACCAATCTTAATACTAAAGAAATTAGAAGTTCTATGAAAAAATATAAATCAATGTATTTTAATCTGGTTCAAAAAATGATTAAATAATATTTATTATTATGCCAAGACCACAAAAAAAAGAAATAAATCTAACTAAGGAATCTATGTTAGCGTTAATGCAAGAAATCTATAATGAACTTGTAGAACAAAGAAATACCGCTATTAGAATACAAAACAAGATGTTAACAATGATGAAAGAGGCCGAAGATATGACAGTGTTAGGTCCTGTTATTAAAGAACAACAAAAAATCATCAACGATTGTGTTGAAAAAAAACTTCAGTTATCTAAGTTACAATCAGGTATGTGGGAGAAATCTAACAATAACAATGATAGTTTTTCTATTTCTGATTTAGATGTTGATGATGAAATTATTAAGAATTTAATTGAAAAGGATATTTCTAAGAGTGACGAGACATATAAAATGAAATAAATTTAAATATGGCGTCTATTGATTTAAGTGCTGACTACAAATTAGCAAAAGATAAAATAAGCTCGACCAAGGCATATACCGATTTAAAAAATCAATATGATAGCATTCAAAGAAGGGCTGGAGAATCTTTTGAGCAATCTAAGGAGTCCGTTGTAAACCAAGTTGATAAATTAAAAGAGGAATCTAAAAAATATCAGAGACAAATAAAAACTCAGTTTGAGGAATTGCTCGATATCAACAATGTAACAGGAGGTAAGGGAAGTAATTCTACGAGGTATATTAAGAGACTTTTAATAAAGTCTTTAAAAAATATTCAACCTAAAATAACTGAAATTTTACTACAGGAATCTATAAATGCAGTTGGATGTGATGAGCAACAAGTCTTTGAACAACAAACAATTTATGTTAAAGTTAAATCAATAGATTTAGGAAATCTATTAAAAAAAGACCCTAATTCTCAAAGTGGTAAAGTTCTTTACGAGAAAGAAAATATTTCCGTGCAAAATTACCCATTCGCAATGAATAAAGAACTCTACAACAGAGTTCAAAATGAAAACTTATCTTTTGGAACACAGTACGGAACTTTATATAAAGGTGAAAGTACTCAGTCTCTTTTTGACGTTACATTTGTCGAATTGGATGATACATTTCAGACAGGACCTTGGTTTAAAATTGATTTACAAAACAGAGTAAATGGACCAAACAAAGTTGGTCAATTCTTAGTTGATTATTATAAAACAATTGAACCTGTTCAGTTTACTAATATAATGGCAAACATTATGAATTCTTTATCAGGGGCTATTTCTATTAATGCTAGTATAGGTTTAGTCGAGATTGAGGATGCGACAAAATTTGAAATATTATTACAAAGAATTTTAGGACTTTGTTTTGATAATAGAGAAACAATTGATGTTAGTGGTATTGCTAAAATTTCTGAGATTGATGGTGTTGATGAATCATTTTTTGAATTTACTGACATAGATTTAAGAAATATTGAACTAAAATCTGCTAATGTATTTAATGGGGTTGTTGAATATTTGGACTGTACAACCGCAAAATTACCAGTAAATTCATTAGATATTATAAATGCTCTAAATGAATTAAATTTTGTTGAGGGTAATAAATTGGAGGAGGCGGCTGATAATTTAACAAATGTAATGTCTCAAAATCCAAATTGGCAGGGTATAGGAATTAGGGGTAATATTAATGCCGCGGTTGATTTAAACTTTATAAAATTAATCGTCCAAGGATTAGCATTTGCTTTACTCGGACCAAAAGTTTTACTTCCCATATTTGTCATGTTGAAGGCTATTGGTCAATCAGTAATCGATGGAATCAACGGATTTGTTGATTTTATGAAACAATTTAAAAAATTCATAATTAATTTAATATCTAAAATAGGTGCTATTTTCGTACAAGAACTATTTGAATTAATAAAAAAAGATATTTTAAATTTAGTACAGGTAGTTATTTCTGACTTAAAAAAAGAACTTCAAAATAAAAAAATAATTATGATTTTAAAATTAGTTCAATTATTACTATTAGTTGCTCAATTTATATCCGATTGGAGGCAATGTAGAAGTGTAATTGATGAGATTTTATGGTTATTAAAAGTTACAACAGGTGGTATTGTAAGTCGAATACCTTTACCTCTTTTATTCGCATCTCAATTATTAGAAGGTTATTCTGAAACAAGAGCCTTTATTGGTACAATACAAGAATTAGAATCTTTAGGTATTCCGACCGGTCCTATGCCTGACGGTGGACCTAATTTACATGTATTAAGTATTTTAGCTCAACTTAAAGCTCAAGCCGCTGAAGAGGCTGAAAATGGTAAAGTTCAGATTGCAGTACCACCACTAACTATAACACCCGCAGGTCTTACTGTTCCTCAGGGAGCTTTCGGAAAAAAATTCTAACAATATGGAAAATAAAGAAAACGCTGAAAAAGTAGTAAAAATAGTTAGAGATTATAAAAACGAATCAAACAAAAATCTAAAGTTCGCAATGGACTTTATTAAATCAGATTTTGACAATACTAAAGAAACTATAATTCAATTAACAAAACATTTAGATAAGTTAGAAAATACTTACAATGTTTTATTGTCTGAATATAAAAAAAGAAATGAAACAAAATGACAATAGATAATCAAAATGAACATCAAATATTATTCCCTGGTATCGTTTACGATGACCAAGACCCGATGATGCTTGGTAGACTTAGGGTTATTCCTGAGACTAAAAACTATTTTGATATTATTTCATCAGTTGTTAATTGGGATGAAACAAAAGACCCGTGGACAAAAAGAGACCCTTTGGTTTTTTTACCTTTGTTACCTTTTTATGTTAGTCAAACACCAATAAAAGGGGAATATGTTCATATCATATATCAAAATAAAAAATTCACATTACAAAATCAGTTTTATATACAAGGTCCGTTTTCTTCCCCAATGTTATCTCCATTTGAATATTATCAAAGTTCAAAAAAATTCTTATCGGCTGGTGACCAAATAAAACAATCTTTGAGTATTAAAAATTTAGA
>Ga0315904_10006207_pt1 | contig 16407 bp, 2 predicted proteins | sample LakEriMetagenome_6_FD_203529 | JGI IMG/M metagenome (GOLD analysis project Ga0315904, IMG submission 203529) | Freshwater fungal communities from buoy surface, Lake Erie, Ohio, United States - Buoy 12 MA120 | ecosystem: Environmental > Aquatic > Freshwater > Lake | place: USA: Lake Erie, Ohio... | reverse complement strand
TAAACTTTCTTGTAGAATTCAATGGTTGCTTCTTTACTACCCTTGTATTCAACAAGTTTGACATTACCACTAGCGTCAACGTACACTGACTTCAGGTACATGTTGAGTTTATCAATATCAAAGTCAGATCCTGCTTTGGCAACAATCTCAGATGGCACGACGACGGTAGATCCCATAGATGGATCTAGGAAACCTTTCACCTTGAACACCTCAGTGGAAGACATTGCTTGATGTGGAATACGTGCTCCTACACCAAATAGTATCTTTTGATTCTCTGGTCTATTCAAGTAAGCAAGAGCTTCTTCATCTGTCATTCCCTTGAAGTATTTCTTCCAGTAGTTAGGAATCATTACTTCCATGTATCGCTGACCATCTTTGTTTTCATAGAACTTGAGCGTGTCGCTGGCAAGTCTTACAGTGGATTTGTCTTTGTCAGAAAGAGCATTGTACTGTTCTCTTGTAATTTCAACATACTTGTTACCTACCTTTCTCACCAACTTTCTTCCTTCTCCACTTTCCCAAAGTGTTGCTGGTGCTTGAACGTGAGGCTTACCACTCATTGATGGAGAAAGCAAAGACTTGTTGATCATTGACACAAGAACGCTTCTGATTTGCTCATAGGCTGATGAAGCTTCAAAAGGTATTGTGAACTCACCATCGTCATTCAAACGTATTGTGTCAATGACGTTTTGAGACATTTGTCTTTTCATCAACTCTCTCTCAAGCTCTCTTGCTACCATTACAGGATCTGCCAAATTATATCCATCAGCACCAAGATCTTCAAGACCTAGTTTATTCAAGAATTTTTGAAAAGCATTCTGATGCATTTCATTGAACACTTTCACCTTATCATCAGCAAGCTTCGCAGCACCTTTAAACCCTTTCTCTTCCTTACCATTCTGGAACATGTCCATTGTATCGTTCTTGGTAAGCTGAGAAATTCTTGTCTGACGTTTGCCTTCTTCGTAACTGTTTTCTACCTGGATACCATAAGTCTTCCAAGCAATGTTCTCAATGGTTAATTCTCCAAATTCTTTAGAATTGAATGTACCATCACCGTTGTAGAGTTGATGTGTGCTTCTAGTTCCTTCTTTTCTTGCTGAGGCAAATGCAACATAACCTATCTGGTTCTCCAACATCTGAATGTAAAGATTCTCAAGGTTGGTGCCTTCAACCATCTTGTAAGTGATAGGCATTTGAGACATCTTGTCAATCACTGCTTCGATTCTGGTAAGCTTATTCTTGACACCAGAAACAATAGGCTTCAACACTTCAGCAACATATGGAGGTTGTGGAGTTTTGATCAAGTCTGCATCGTGTTTTCTCAATGCTTCACTCTTATATCCATATTTACCTCTTGCAGCCATCTTCTGTCTTGCATACGCTCTATTCCACTGGAACCATGGTTCGGCAAGATCCTCTGACCATTCTCCATTCTTAAGCTTTACCTCTCGGTATGTACCATCAGTCATTATTGAGAAACCATCTGCTTCGTCATAATCTTTATCTCTACCAAAGTCAGAGAGTATGGATACAGGGTTTACATCTGCAACAGTAACTGTTTTGGCATATTCTTTAAACTCATGACGGGTTATGTCATCTGGTTCCAGAGATATGTCTGGAGTGATGTCATTGTATAGATCGTTTAATCGGCTGTTTATTTCAGGTCTATCAATTGTGATTCTTCTTGGAGATAGCCAGGACTTGATACGCTTGGTTTCGTCAAGCTTACCGTTCTTAATCTTGAATTGGTACGGATCACCAAAGATGAACTTGTGCATCTCAATGTTGGCAATCGTGTAGTTCACATTGATGAAAGACAAGATTTGATTCATCTCTCTTTCAGTCAATACAGACTTGTCCAAGTTATATTTCTCAGCAAACTTACTGTCTAACAAAGGATATTGATATCCAGTCTCATTTGCCTCGAGATTAATGTCAAACACTTCACCACCATCCTTTAGATCTTGAAGATTGCGGGCATTTAGCTCAGCAATGGTATTCTTTATTGATTCCTGGAACTTTGATTTATTCTTCTCAGTGGCATAATTGATAATGTCTTCTTTTGACTCACCAGCTGCAATCATTCTATGAATCTCCTCTACCATCTCTGGATCAAGAATGTCCTTGAAGAATCTCAACTCCTTTGCATTGTTTTTGGTAGCAGCAAGTTTTGATCGGTTTTCCCAATCAAGAGCAAGATCCACTTCGTCTTCAAAATATCCTTCGAATATCTTATAGATCTGATTGTATGCTCTATCACCCTCTTCGTTGAAAAGGTCATAGTCAACAAAAGTCCCGAAATCAATCATTCGTTCAGTGGATGAATCAGCAGGAACAAGAATGTAATATCTACCATTAATGTTCTGGTTCATTTCAACTGTGAATCTTTGACCCTTAGTCAACTCAGAAATTGACACTCCTTGATCAGCAATCTCGTCTTTCAAACCATCAATTACACCAATTCGCAGTTTGTTACCAGGCTTCTTGTTACCTTCTTCATCAAAGAACATTCCGTCAACATCTCGTTTCAAGATCAAACTGTTCTTTGCAAATGCATCAGCAAGTTCTGGTCGAGACTGAAGTAGCTCTTCAAACGTCATCGCTTCATTGAACTCAGCCTCAAAAACAGAAGGAGCGTTACTGTCTGAGAAGTTACCAGTACGCTTGTTCTTGATGTTGAATCTGGTTGTATCTTGATCTGGATTCACTGATCGTACATACAAATCAGCAAGAGTAGTAACGTGGGAATCCACTTCACCAAACTTCTCACCAGATAGGAATGCATATCCTTTTGGACCAAACTCGTAAATACCTTTTACAGCATCGTTGAATTTTTTATTCAGTTTCTTGTCAGCGTTGATTTTTTCAATGAACGTTGCTGGAAACTCGATACCAATGTTCTTGAGATAGCTTGACACCACCTCTGGTTTTACAAACGCACTTCTTTGTGGATAGTATTGTTGTTTTTCGTCAATTACATATTGAACTTTTCTACCCTCTCGATTGACTACAACCTCCTTCTTTATGAAGGATGTCTCTGATTTAGAAAGCTTCTTGATGTTTTGGAACCACTCTGATCTAGTCTTGTACAGAGCAGATGTTCTGTCTCCAGGAATAGTGAATGATTCAGTGTTCTTATCAGCTCTTCTTGCCACAGCAACTTCTACAAATGGATTGCTTTTCATGAATGACTGAACAAATTGGATGTAGAATCTCAAATCATTCTTGTCAAACTTTGAAAAATCAATTGTACCGTCTTTGGCATTCCCACGAAGTCTAGTGAGAATTTTGTAGTAGTTACCATTGTTTTGAACCAATTGAATGAATTTCTCATCAACCTTTTTCAAACTGGTGTTTGATAGCTCGTTTAGTAGTATTGCAAACAGCTTGTTGTAATTGTTCAATACCTTCAACTTGGTTTGCTTACCCTTGCTATTTGTATAGGTTAGGAACTCAGGAGCACCTTCCTTGTAATTGTAATTAGCTTTTGTAGCTGGGCTAGTTGCAAGCAGGAACTTAACAGCAAACTTCATGTTCTTCTTGAAGTCTACCTCAAATGCTTCAGCAGCATACAATCTGTTTGATTGATCGTTATCGTTTTTAGTGGAGATACCTTCCGTGTCCAGCTCAGCACCAAGGGTTCTGATAAGATCTTTTGATCTAAAGAACAGTTCCTGAAATCCTTCTTCTCCAAGCTTTGCAATGTTTGCTTCATAACGAGATCGAAGGTAGTTGTACACTTCTTTACCAGTCACTTTACCTGGGTAGTAAAGCTTTTCCAATCCACCATCTGTATCTCGATTGAAGATGAAGTCTGCCATTGTAAGAGTCATATCTTGTACAAGGGCCCATGCTACATCTTCAGAAAGATATCCTCCTTGAGGGAGTTGAATCTTTCTGTACTGTGGATCAGCAGATTTAACTGCATCTGATATAGTGTAATCTTTGAACTTACCAGCTTCGATTGCTTCAAACAGTTGTTTCTTCAAAGAAGGTTTGGTGACAAAGCTCTTAAAGAAGTCAACAATCGCTTTGAAGAATCTTCTGACTCTTTCAGACAACGATCTTGCTGGAAGTTTTCCAACTCTGAATTCAGCAAGATCATCAAGGATTCTTTCTTTAGCTTGTGTGTCTGTTGCTTGACTGTGAGCTATGAATTTACCAGACTCTCTATCTACAAAGTCCCCCTTCTTAGACTTGAATTCTTCAATCAGAGCCTGTCTTTCTTGCGGTGACAAGAATGCATTCCATATAGCTTCGCCAATCTCATGGTATTCTGTACCACGAAGACCACGCTTGAAGAACTTAGCAACACCGTTCTCAAATACACCCCAAGCTTTTTCAGTCTTGTTTATTGAAATGATGTTGTCAAGAATCTCAAAAGGGATAGTAGGAACCTTTTCTTTTGCCCACTCTTTGAATATTCTAATGTCTCGATCATCAATTCGTTCACCTTTCTCAGCTTCTCCTATTCTTCTGAATGGGGCTCCTTCATCTACACCAGAGTCAAAATCAAGATCAGCTTCCTCTCCAGGAAGTGTGGTTTTCTCAACAGATGGTTTTGGTTCTTCAACAGGCTTACCTTCTAGAGCTGCTAGTTCTGCATCATACTTAGCATTGATTTCTTTAATAAGTTCTTCTTTACTATACTCATTTTGAAAAACTTCATAATCTGTAAACTTAGTTACTTGGTTGTTAAATTGACCTGTGTAATTCCAAGTTTTACCCCCATTATAACCTTCTTTAATAGAAGCTATTGTTTCTTGTTTTCTTCTTTCTGCATCGTATTTCTGTAAATCACGAAGTGCTTCATTGTATAAAGCTTTTTTTGTTTCACTTGAAGAGGTAGGATGACCTGAGTCTTCATAATCTTTAATTCGTGAAAGTATTTTAGCTCTTGGATTTTTCAGAAATTCAACTGCTCCATACATTCTGGAGTATAGATCAAAATCCAATATCTCACGAAGTTTTTGTTCTGATAAAGTTTTTCCTACATCAGAAACAGGAGCTTCTGGAGCTGGAGGAGCTGGAGCTGGAGCTTGTTCCTTAAGAGCTTTCTCCACCTTGTTACCAGCATCCCATATGAAGAACAGTTTTGCAACTTGCTCGTCATTGGCATCCTTGGATAATTCAGGGAATATTTCTCTAGTCTTATTGATGATCTTCTCATTCTTACTGAGAGCAACATAGGTTGCTTTGTTCACTTCTTCAGAAATGCTGTCAATCTCAACATTACCATCAGGTAGGAGATTAGCTTTGAATCTGAAGATACCAGCTTTGTACTCTATGGTGTTTTCTTTACCACTGTTGAGTTCATAAGGACCAGCTGTTACTGCTGCATCAGGAACAATAACATCAGATGGATTGGCCTGAGACTTTCTTTGAGATGGCTTCGGAACCTCTTTCTTTTCAGTAGGCACAACTTGTTGTTGCCCCTCCACTTCAAAGTTGATGAGGGTTGCATACTTACCAGCAAATGGATATGGTTGCGCAGCCGTAGGACTAGCAATAGTTACAAACGGAACTTGATCAGTTGGTCTTGCAGTCTTGCCTGTAGAGTCTTTACCAGATGCCAAATAGGTCTGGTAATTTGGCCACTCTCTTTCTTGCAACTTTCCATCCTTGTAGAAGTATTCAAAGAACTTCTTTGTAACGGATTCTTTGAGCGTCTTGGAGTTTGCAGAATGATAGACATCAGAAAGCTGGTCAATGATGTCTTTTTCAAGACTTGCTATCTGATCAAACTTGTATGATTCTTTTCCAATCTTGACAATCAGTTGGTCTGTATCAAACCATATCTGATTCTCTTTCATTTCACCTACTGGCTTCTTGTAGTTAAGAACGTTCTTTATGAACAATATCTTATTCTCATCGAACTTAGGCGTTTTACCTTCAGCTGCATCTTTTTGAAGCTTGTTGACAATTGAGTTGATCAGTTGGTAGATTGTTGTGGCTTTTTCCTGACCAAGCTTATTGTTGTTCAAGTATTGAATTATCTCACCATCTTGGATGTAGACGTGTCCTTTCTTTGCAGAAATGATCTTACCGTTATGTGTCACTGTATTTGTGACAGCAACATTAATTACTCCAGCTGTAGTCAACAATGTCTTGTCATCAATGATTGCCTGTGTTACAGGATTCTTTTTGAAAAGTCCATTGTCCTCTTTCTGAGTTACAGGAAATCCTTTAGATACATTGAATTCATAGATAGGAGTGGCTGTACCATTTATGAGAATGTTTCTCTTGGATCTCCAAACCTGTGCTAGTTGTTTGAACTCTTCTTCTTCTTCTTCTCTATACCTGTCCTTTCCTTTACTATCCTCTACGCTTGTTGTAGGCATTGTTTGGAAAACAACCTTACCTAGGTCAACTGGTTGACCGTTTACTTCAGCAATTCGTTTTCCATTCTCATCAATGAAGTATTTTTTGTTTCCATCAAGCTCGACAAAGACAACTGCAACAAATCCATTGTCGACATTATTGACTTTGGTTTTGAATGCTTCTGGATCTGCATCAATTTCTTCTTGTGTAGTCTTGTAAGACAACGCAGTTATTCCAGACAACCCAAGACTTTGTTCTTGATTGTAAGTGAATACCATCGCTCGAAGATTGTTTCTGTTCTTCATCTTACGAGCGTTGTTGAGAAATATTCTCGAACGTCTTATATGAGCAGGAGATTCTGCAATTTTAGTATTGCGTTTAGGATCTTCTGAATCTGTAGTAGTTGAATCAAAAAATATAGATGCTGATTTCAAAGGACCTGTCTCGCCTGTACTGATTCTTTCTTCTCCTGTAGTGTCGTTCATCTCTGGGACAATTACAGAATTTGCATCATTCTCATCAGACAGCTCTTGTTGTTGCTTATCCAACTGAGCTTTTGATTCCTTTATCTTATCAGCAACAGCTTTAGCTTGAGCTTTGGCTTCAAAAATTTCTTTAGTCAACTTGTTGAACCTGTTGACAATTGCTTTTATGAGTTTTTGATCACCCAACGAATTGACATACTCAAGCTTATTGACACCTTCTCCTGGTTTTTCTACAACGTTCTTGAACGCTGGATAATTGAGAACATCATCAATTGCTTGATTGAGTGCATCCTCCATCTCCTGAGAAGTGTTGTCTTCTTCAGTGATGTTGTATTTATTAAACTGTTCTGGAGAAAAGAACGTCGTGGTTCCATCAGGAAGCTGCACCTCAAACTCTCCACCAAGCGTACTTGACAACACGGTGAACTTTGGAGCAAGTACAAGCTTTCCTCTTTCAAGAGTAATTGGTTCTGCAAGAGAGTAAGTCTTTCCTACTTCAAGTGTCTTCTCAACTTTCTTTCTACCTTCCTTCTGAAGAACATCTACTTCATCAACCTCTTGTTCTGGTCTTATATAATTCAAAGGATTATTCTTGATGCCATCATATTCTTCAATAAACATCTTTCTTCTGAGAGAAAGCTCAATGACATCATCAAGTTGACCCTTCAATTCATCCTTCACATCAGATGTAACACTCATTGCGTTGATGGTGTCTAATGCTTCTCTTGTAGCTTCTGCATTAGGAATACCTGTAGCAATGATATCATTCAGAATAGCTTGAGTGTTGATGCCAGCAGTTACCAGTTTACCATTCAGTTCAGGAATTCTGACATCATAGTTTGCAATCTTAGTGCCTGCATAAGCAAGCATATCAATTACAGGAGACGGATATTTTCTTACCTCTTGACCATCAATCTCTACAGTTTCTCCAGCATAGCGAATATTCAATGACTGATATATGTCATTGAGGGACTTTGCAGAATTCTCAATGCTTGTGATTCTTTTCTGGAATGATTCAACAGTGTCGTTGATGTTGGCCATGCCTTGCTCCTTAAGTTCAGACAGACCTTGTTCAGTCATACCTCCTCGCTTGAGCTCGCCAAGATCTTCCATCACCATATCGAATCTGCCATACTTGATTCTTGGTGATAGGTAGTTGTGCATCTGATCATTGAAAAGCTCACGCTCTTCTAATCGATCACCATTGATGATTGCATCTCTGTGCTGTTGTTGTAACACAACACCTCGGTTTGCAGCAGCAAGTCTTTCTTGAAATGCTTCTTTGAATGTTGGTGAATTATCCAACATGTTCAAGAAGCTTTGTGTATTCTTGGCGACGGCTTTTCGTTCTTGGTAGTTTCCTCTGGCTTGCATCAATCCTCCAGTGATGCCACCTAGCACACCTCCTTCAACACCTTCTTTAGAAACAAGAGCTCCTACACCTTCTCCCAGTTTGTCTTTTCCAAACAAACCATACAAGAATCCATCTACAAAAATGTCTGCTTCACCGCCTTGTTCTGCTTTCTTGAAATAGTTTTGTGTTCCAACTTGCAAACCATATTGTAAAATCTCTTGTGCAGATTCTTTAGGATCGTACACATAGACTCCTGCTTTTTTAACTCCTTCGTAGAGTTTACCAAATCTAGTTTTTGGAGCAACTTTAGGAGTGCCTTTGAGAGCAGCATCAACAGCAGCATTGTCCACTTTACCAAGTAAACTGTTTATAGCCTGTCTACTAGGTTCATATTTGGAACCTATCAGATAAGGCAATTGATTGAACTCAGTGATTGACAACAATGCCAGGTTACCAAAGAAGGATGTTTTTCCTACCTTCTCTGCCTGAAGCTCAATGTTCTTAAGTTCTTCACCAGTTGGTTCGTAACCATTCTTTCTGGTGAAATCTTCAATCATGTTTTCTCTGTATTCCTTAGCTGTCTGAAGAGCTTCGAAAGAAGCCTCACCAGCAGAAGAATATGTAGCCACAGCTGTACGTCTTGCCGTGTCACTGAATTTTGCAAACTGACTTGTCTGCTTTGCAATATTGGCTAGTTGAGAAGACCGTGCAGAAAGATCTGCAATAGATGATATTTGACTTTCGAGAAGTGTTGCTGCCTCAAGATTTTTACCAGCAGAAAATGCTCTTGCTGTATTTCTTAATAGAGGCGTGAACAGTTTAAATGATTGAGAAGCCTGTGCTGCCGTTGCTCCTTTTGCTGCAAGATTACCAAGCATGCTTCCAGCTCTTAATAATCCAGCATTGGCAATGTTACCACTTAGCATTGCACCTACAGCGTAGCCAGAGTTTTTGACTAGTTTATCAAACAAAAAGTTTGTTGTGAACCAGTTATCAGTAGAGTACCACTCTGCATTTCTTTCAGCAGCTGTGTAATAGTTTGGAAGATACTCGTTGTCAACTTTCTCATTCCACTTATCTAAGCCTCTCATCACCTCGTTGTCCCAAACATCAGACAACTTGTGAGTAAATAATGCAGCTTTTCCAACACCGTACAACATGCCAAACCCACCAGCCAAAGTAGTAGCTGTAAGATTGGCACCTTTCAATACACCATTAGTGGCTTGTTTGTACCACTCTTGACCTTGAGCAGCAAAGTCTTCGTAGTCTCCAATCGTAGGATTGAATGTCTTGTATCGCTTATTTGCTTCAAGCTCAGCGTTTGTAATAAACAATCCTTTCTGTGAGAACTTTTGACCAGCAGCAGCAAGTTCGGAGAATATATCTTCTTCTTGAGAAAGATCAGAAACTCCTCCACCCCCATCAGCACTGAAATTCATTGCAGGTCCTAAAGGTATATTACTTGCTTGATATCCCGTTGGTTTGATGATTGGTCTTAGGTCTTTGTCAAAATCGGCCATTTGAGAATTGATTACATGTTTCTGATAACTTCTTTGATGCTATCGCTAACTTTTCGAGAGTCAAGATACAACTGTTTTATCTTTGCATCAGTGAGGTTAGCTATAATTTTCATCCCTTCTGTCGGATCTACAGGTGTTGTCTGAAGAGGATACACTGTGCCGTCAGGAAGTTTTAATCGTAACGTAATGAATTGTTTACCAGGGTTTCCGTACGAAGAAGTCATATCAGCTCTTACATTCAGATTAACCCTTGGCATTGCAAGTTTATCAAAGTATGAATTCTCAAATTTTCCACTAGGATTGGTATTGCCACTACCCATTGATTGGGCTTCCATTAATCTTCTGTATTGAGGAGATGGTGAGTTTGGATCATTGATAGGAAGTTGGGCTGCTTCATCTGGTGTAAGAGGTATTACAAACTCTTCACCACCTTTCATAATAACTAGTGATGTCTGGTCTCCTTGCTCTAGTTTTTTGTACATGATGTCATTCTTGTCACCACCTGGTGCAAACCATGCCAGAGCTTCTTCAGCATCATCTGCATCTAAACCTTCATAACCTCCTCTCATTCCAGACAAAGAAGTCTCAGCAGCTTTTCTTAAAACGGATGTTGTTATGCCTTCCCAAGTTGATCTTGCAATGTTACCTTCACCAGTTCCAAAAATGATAGGAACCTCTCTAGGAATAAATTGAATGCCTCTTTCTAACATTATTGCTTCCAGGGCAGCATTGTACTCAGAAGTACCCTCTTTAGAATTACTTCTCTTTAGAGCTTCTTGTTGAACAGTTTTCCAAAACTCTTCTTTTCTGTTCAAGTCAGCTTTCTCAGAAATGATTGAATTTGCAAAATCAGAAAGATGATCTGGAATCAATGATTCATACGTTGAAACATCACCTCTCATATATGCATCCAATGCATTTAACACTTGTACTCTTTCAACCTTGCCTTCCCCAGAAGAGTTTAACTGATTGAGTAGAGCATTGACTTGGTTGTCTATCGACCTACTTTTAACATCCATGTCTTTTAGAAGAGCTCCTTTTGGATCAGGAACTTTTGTACTCTTACCTCCCCACACTTGAAACGCGCCAGTTGAACCGTACATTTTTTCGAAACTCTCTTTCATTTTCAATTGATATGATCGATCCTTGTCCATCATATCATATCGATCTTTTGTCTCGGCCCAACTCTGTACTCTTTCCTTATGAGCAAATTCTTTAGATTTCCAGTAATCCTCTCTGAGAGGACTAGTTAATAAATTATTCTTCTGTTTCTCCCAGGCATGTGCGCTGGCAAACTGTTCAATCGCACCTCTTCTGTAGATGTAACCTTTTGCTGCTTCTGGATCTTTTAAAATCATATCCAGTTCGTAATTCATATCATCCTGAATACCTTTATTGATCGCTTCCAGAGATTTAATTCCTTGTTCAGCTTTTGTATATTTTTCAGGATCAGATTCATACATCTTCATTACACCTTTCAATCTTTCAATCTCTTCGTTGTTTTGACGAAGCATTGCACTATTCTTTGATGTGGCGTAAGCAGCAAGTTGTGTAGGATCTTGAATGTTCCTAAACTCATACCTACCATTAATATTCAATTGCTCAAGTTCGTCTGGAGACAAACTTGCTCTCAAGGCATTCTGGATCTTTTCAGCACTCACACCTTCTTTACTGATGCGCTGCATTGCAGCTGCTGTTTCATTAACATTAATTGAACCATCTTTATTGTATGCATAAGGAATGTCTTCTTCCAAAAGATCTGGATGTAGAGTCTTCATGACATCAAGCCACTTCTTATCAACATCAATGTACTTTCTGTATCTGCCACTAAACCCAGCACCAACATTTTCATCATTCAGCCATCTGTTTGTCTGCTGCATGAAGTCATATTCATTCTGTATAGCAGACTCACCCTTCTGTCTGGCTTCTTCCATGAAGGTTTGTTCTTTCCTATACTTAGCAGTTGCTTGTACAGCATTGATGACGTTGTTATCCTTTGCCACCTTACCTGCCATACCAGCCACAGAGTTTACTAATTGGAAGTTGGAAAAATCACCAGCAGCTACAGTGCGAAGCTTTGATCCAAGATCATTAAGTTTTGTTTGTAGGTACTTTCTGTCAACATCTCTTACAATGTCAAGTCCAGCAACCCTATCTATCTCTGATTGGATTCTTTGTATTCCTTGATCGTACTGTTGCTGTTTCTGCATTCCAACAGAAACCATAGCCTCAACAGGAAGCTGTTGGATGTACGGGTTGAACTGAGGAATAGCATCGGTAAATGAAGCCATGTGATTATCGTTTTATCAAATTTAACAGTAATGTCCAGATTACATGGACTTGATTGCTTTCACCAAACTACCGTTTCTTGATTTTTCAGTTTTTGGTTTGGTACCTTTTGTTTGTCTTTTGTATTCAATAACCTTTCCATCTTCATCAAGTACAGGAACATCCATGTCTGTATTAAATTGAGCAAGAGGGTTCATATTCATAGCTCTGAAACGTGGATCGAATCTGTAGTTGTACATATTCTCATACGTCTGAAGAGTTCTGTTCTCCAACTGGTTCTGTGCATATTTTGCACTGATTGAGTTCAAAGCAGCTTGTGTGGTAGCTTTAGTATTAGAAAGAGCTTGTTGTTGTCTTGCGTATTGTTGATCAAGAGTTGCAAGATTCTGAAGCTTGGCTTGATCGATCAACTGTCTGTTCTCAGAGAACACCTTGTCTCTCATTGCCTGATTCATTCTGAACTGTTCACCAAGCACTTGTTGATTTGCCTGATACTTCTGAGCATTCAACATTGCCTGTGCAGCAGGATTATATCCTGTCATTCTTTGAGCAGCTCTATAGTCATCCTGATTCTTGTTGACAATATCCTGTAGAGAGATGTCGTAAGGAACATTCAATTGTGGTTGGAAAAGCTGTGCTCTCACAGGCTCTACTTGATTTGTAGCTAAAGCATACATTTCTCCAGAGAGTTGACGTGGGTCAAGCTCTTGAGCATTTGTTGGTCTGACATAAGGAAGCACTTGATTTGCAAGTGTCATCCAATCAAACTTGTCTTCAGAAGTTGCTGATGAATCAATAGAAGTTGCTCCAGGTCTTTCTGTAGAAACACCTGGCATGTTTGCAGGGAGTTGTATCCCTGGCTTTCTCTCAGGAAGTCTACTTCCAGGAAGTTCATTTAGTACAGGATTTATAATTCTTTTGTATACTTCTTCTGTCCTAGGTCCTTTCAAGTTATCAACAAATTGACCTGCTCTTGGAACCCCTTTAGTTCGAAGAATATCTTTTACAATGTCTGGAGCAATTTGTTGTGCATAGGTTTGGAACGCATCTATGTCACCAGATTCATAAAGACGTTTAGCTTCTTCACGTTGTTCTTTTGTAATTCCGTTTTCAGCAACAGAAATCTTAGCACCCATCTTAGCTTGCTTCACTTTACCTTTTGCAAGATCATCAGCAACAAGACCAAATTGATCTGCTGTGTCATTGATTGCAGACTGTAGAGAAGCAGCTTTAATTTTTTTGTCAGCAATTTCTTTGAGCTTCATGTTAGCTCCAAGCATGTTTGCTTGATAGGAATCGAATGACAGTTTATCAAATGAGTTAGTGACATTCAAATCATCCAAAGCATTTGTAGACTTGTCCATGATTTTGTTCTGTCTTTCTTCTGTCTTAGAAAGTTCAGCAACATAGTTCTTGAACTTCTTACCTTTTGCTTTTGGATCACCCATCATTTGAGCACCAAAGCTAGGGATCTTCAAGTTGCCATATACAGTAAGATTACTGTTTCCACCTGATCCGTCACGAAGTTTTACAGCTGGTTCCCCTCCTTCTACTTCTACAGGATTGCTGCCGTATTGAATTGGCATTCCACCATCTTCATGAGAAGGGCCTCTAAACATTACTGTTTCTCCACCATCAGGTAGATATGGATTGTATGATATTGGTTCTGCTTCACCACGATAAACTTTCAGATCTCCACCCATGGCAAACTTATCTCTGCCTGTGTACATGGCACGTTCACTAGGAGGTGTATAACTTTTCAGATGTCCTCCTGCGCGTAGTGTATCCATTGTTGGATCTGGTGCAAAAAGTTTTGTCAATGGAATACCTTCCAGTGACGTTGCCACTTGAGGGTTTACCATTCCACCGTGTTCCATGTATGAATAGTTTTCTTGCTGTAGAGCTTTTGCTCCTTGACCAAGAACCATTTTATCAATGTTTGCTTGAGTGGCTTTGTTAGCAGCTACAGTTTTCTCAGCTTTTCTGTCTACAAGATTACCAATAGTCTGACCAGCAAACTTTCCAATCATTCCACCTACAGGACCACCGATGATAGTTCCTGCAACTTTTCCAACACCACCACCAACTCTTCCAGCTCCACTCACACCTTTACCTGCTGGACTTCCTATTCCAGCAGTCACTTGTGATAACATGTCTGCTCCACCTTTATCAGCAAAGTCAAAAATATCAGAAATATCTCCTTGCTTAGCACCTTCACGAGTAGCCTGTTTCATGAAATCAGGATTGGTATTAATCTTTGGAAGTTTGATTCCTCCTTGTGCTTGTTCTAGATCTGTGTAGATAGTGTTAGGAGCAAATGTGTTTGCAATCTCAGTACCGTTCTTTGCAAGTGTGGTACCTACACCAAAGACAGGAAAGAACGCTTCTCCTGTATTGACATTGTCTTCTGGACGAACATACTTTCTTTGCACTGGTTCAGGTCTGGTCATTGATGCTTGTAGAGAAACATCACTCACACCTTTCATTTGTTGTGCTTGTCTGAGTTTTTCTTTCTCATCCTTCATTTGCTGAATACCACCAACAACATCACCAATGGATTGTACACCAGCTGCAAATGCATTATTACCAGCAAGTTTACTAAGGCTTTCACCAAGATTTAACTTCTTGACTTGCTTACCATACTTGGCCATGAAAGCCTCTTCTGTAGGAAAGAGTTTGTAGAACTCCTTCTCATTCTTTACACCTGCCAGTTTTAGAAATTGATCCTTCATGTTATTGGTATTTTTTCAGCCAGTCTTTGTCTGGGTTATTTGTAAAGTTAAGCAATTGGTTGAGTTTTTTCTTGGGCTGAGCATCTAAATCGTTGATTCCCAACTTGGCTACAGGAAACTCTGTCACTTTCTTCCCCTTGAATTTGTAATCCTTACCTGGCTCCATGAGCTTTGTGTCTCCTTCGTCGGAAACACCAAGGACATTGTAAGGCACTCCTTGCATTGTAATGTATGGAGAATCAATCTCTGTGATTTCTCCAGGATGATCCCATTGACCTCTGTTGTCTTTGATTACTCCTCCTTCTTTTTTCTTAGATTTATCAACCTTTATATATGGAGCAAAGTCTGCGTATTTTTTAGAATCTTTCCAACGAGTAGGATTCAAGAAGGTTTTTTCATATTTAATTTCTTGCATCAACGCTTCTTTTGTTTTGTCCCTAAGAAATTGATCATATTTAAAAATTTCTTCAGGAGAAGGATTATCTGCATCATTCATGAAAGCTTCTGGTGGATATATTTCAGATGAATAATCTAAAGCTTCTTTATATCTTGATGTTATGTTCTTGTAATTCTTTGCAGGATAATACTTAGTCTTGATGTCGGCAAGTTTACCTTCAGAGACAAAAGGTCTTGCTCCAGGAATTAATGAACTTACTTCAAAATTTCTTATAGCATTGCCTATCATGTTTGTTGGAAGTTCTTTAGAATTAAGTCTGCTAAATGGTTGTAAATCCCAAACATCACGATACATAATACTTTTTCCATCAGGAGAAACAAATTTTGAGTATCCTCCCATTACACCAAAAATTTTATCACTATCAACCACCTTATCTCCTGGTTGATTTAAGTCTAAGTATATTTTTGATGGATTACTAAAAGTTGACCTATCAATCACTTCTTTATAATCTTTGACAGCATCAGGACTCATTACTCTAGGTTTAGTTAATTCATATTTACTCAAGCCTGTAGCTTCATCTAAACCAACTAATTTTAACCCTTTGTTCTCTGGAGGTAGTCCTAAATATACTGACCAAGCATCTTCTCTGTTGCTATATGTATCTTCGATTGTTCTCTTGGTTTTTGGATTTTTTTCAGCTACTTCTGTTACTGCCTTTGGCAAGGCTTTAGGTTTTCCTAGTGCAACTCTTGTTAAGTTTTCGGGAATTCTAAATAAAACTTCAGGACTGTAACTGTAAGGAGATACGCCATACTTTAATGTTTTTGATACAGCATCTTGCGCAGCACCTCTAACAGCACCTCTAGTTAAATCATCTACTAAGCCTACGCCAGGTATCGCATTGACTGGGTCTATAAATGCATCAATTCCAAAATTAGAAAGATTTTTTCCGAATGATGAATAGCTATCAAGCCATGCACCAGGTTGTTGAAACCCCCATGCTTCAGACGGTGTTTGTTCTTTACCTGTAATGAATTGCATCATCTCCTTTTGTGGAGCATCCATTAGCTCACCAACATGTCCATAGAATTTTCTAATTCCCTGAGACATGGCTTCCTTTATGCGCTCGTCTTTTCCTTCCATAAAAAACTCGGGAAGTTCTTGACCCTCGTATATCTTACCACCTTCCTGCATGCTCTTTGGTTTCCAATCCAATCCTTCTTGGTAGAATTTCATCTCTCCACCGTTCTGCATCTTACCCATTCCAGCATATCTTCCAAATTGCCCTACTTCGGCTGGAGGAGCA
>Ga0315904_10006206_pt1 | contig 16410 bp, 15 predicted proteins | sample LakEriMetagenome_6_FD_203529 | JGI IMG/M metagenome (GOLD analysis project Ga0315904, IMG submission 203529) | Freshwater fungal communities from buoy surface, Lake Erie, Ohio, United States - Buoy 12 MA120 | ecosystem: Environmental > Aquatic > Freshwater > Lake | place: USA: Lake Erie, Ohio... | reverse complement strand
GCGATGGCCACCCCCACCGATGCGAACTCGAGCTTGGTGCTTCGATCGCGGAAGTACCGCCGCGTGCCGGCGGGCGCCCTGCGAAGCCACGCGAGGAAGTCCGGCGTGTCGATACCCGGCGCGATCGTCGTCTCGAGCCGCACGAAACTCCCGGCGCGCACGATGCCGAGTCCGCGCACGCGCTCCGCGAGCTCGCGCACCTGCCGCGCAAGCGAGCCGGGCACGTCGTCGTGTCGCGCGAGGCGTGTGGTCGAGCCAGTCGCCATGGAAAGGACAGCGTAGGTTGTCGACGGCGGTCTGTCCTGCATGTTGTGCAAGCGAAGACGCGAGAACCGTCGGCGGACGTCCGCACGGCGCGGTCGTAAGGCCCTTGCCGGCAACTGCGCCGGCCTTCGCGATCCGCTCAACCGCCCGACGACGGGTCTGCCGCCGCCGCGGAAGCGCCCGCTGCGGGCACGTTCTTCGGGAATCGCGAGAGCAAGTCGTGGATGGCGGCGCCCGCAGCAGCCGAGAGCGCGTCGGCCACGGCACCCGTCTCTGCGGAAGCGATCGGCGCACGTCCCGATCCTTTGAACTGCGCGACGAGTCGCGGCGCGCCGTCGCGCCGATCGAGGAGATAGCCGCGCAGTTCTACCACGGCCGTTGGCGATGCGGCGTCGCTGAAGTCGGCGTAGAACGACTCGATCACGCCCTCGAGCGAGAAGTCAAACCGCATGGCGACACTCTCGACGCCAACCGTCGAGGCGCGTCCCGAGCGCTCGACCGCGCGCGCGAGCGACTGCGAGATCATCTCCGACGGCTTCGCCATGAACCCCGCGTACGCGTCGGTTCGCCACGTGCCGTCGGTGTTGCGATAGACGAACGCGCGGCCATCGAAGGGCGCGACGGCGCTGAAGCGCGTGACCAGCACCGATCCGATCGACGCGCCCTCGATCGGCGACTGCTGCGGCGGATCGAGCAGGTACATCGCCGTCGGCTCGAAGCCGCGGTCGAAGAGCGAGCAGCCGCCGAGCGACACGGCAGAGGCGAGGAAGAGCCAGGAAAGAAGGGCGATTCGTGTCGAGTGCAACATGCGGTTCTCCGTGTCGGTTCTGCCCGGCGTGCGGTCGCCCTGTCTCATCGCGCACCTCCCGGAACGGGCTGGCCGGGCGCCACGCGCGGCGGCGGCGCGCCGAAGATCGTCTGCCCGAGGTCGTTGCGCGCGCTGCCTGTGACCTGCTCGAGGTTCTCCGCCGTCTGGCGCAGCGCCTCGATCAACTGCCGGATCTCGTGGCTCTCGCTCGCGAGGAACTGCTGCAGTTGCTGCCCGACCGCGCGATACTCGGCGACCGTTGGAGGGAGTTCGCCCGATGTCTTCTCGAGGCTGGCGAGGATCTCGTCGATCCGGCGCGACTTGAGGATCTCGTCAAGCCGCTCCGCCGCGTCGCTCGCGCCCTTCATCAGCTTGGGGAATTCGGCGATGCCCGCCTTCAGGTCGGTCGAACCGTCGCCGACGATGCCGCGGACGTCGGCGCTGATCGCGTCGATGTTCGCGAGCGTCCGCGCGATCTCCTCGCTCTTGAGCAGGCTGTTGAGCTCGGCGTTGGACGCGCGGAGCTCCGCGATGAAGTCCTTCGCCTCGCCGAGCATCGGGTCGACCTTGCCGACCACGATGCTGTTGACGTCCGCGATCGTCTTCTCGAGCTTGGCGCCGATGGTGACGTAGTCGACCTCGGAGAGCTTCCGCGCGATGACGCCGACGTGGTCGATCATCTGATCGAACTTCGTCGGCGCGTTGGGAACGTACGGATAGTCGGGCGTGTAGGGCGGCAATTGCGCGGCGACCGCGCCCACGCGGTCGAGATCGAGGTCGATGAAGAGGCCTCCGGTGAGGCCGGCGGATGCAAGTCGCGCCCGCAGGCCGCTTGCAACGCCGCGCTCGATGTCCTTGGTGAAGAGATCCGTCTGCTCCGGTCCGAACACGTCGAGGCGGACCTTCATGCGGATCACCACCTCGCTGTCGAAGTCAAACGCCTCGTCGCCCGTGCCCGTTCCGTCGTAGTAGCGGTCGGCGAAGGCGATCGCCGACACCTCTCCCACCGGAACGCCGCGGTACTTCACCGGGCTTCCCACCTGCAGGCCGTTCACCGACACCTTCGTCGAGGTCTCGATGATCGCGGTCTTCTTGAACAGCGTGCCCGAGCCGAGGGCGATCACGCCGCCGAGGACAAGGCTGACCGACGACAGCACGAAGATGCCGACCTTGAGTTCCTTCGATGCGCTCATGAATGGACTCCTGTCCGCGCGGCGGTGGCGCCCGCCGCGGCTTCCGTTGTGGTCGATGGACGTCGATGCCGCATGGTCATGTCTCTTGCGTCGCAACGCGGTTCAGGAATCGCCGCACCCACTCGTCTTTGCTCTGGTCGCGGAGCTCGGCCGGAGGGCCGAGTGCGACCATGCGCTTGCGCGCACCGTCGAGCATCGCAAAGCGCTGCCCGATGGCGAGGATGCTCGCGAGCTCGTGCGAGATGATGACGAAGGTCGTTCCCAGCATGCGGTTGAGTGCCTGGATCATCGCATCGAGGTCCGCGCTCGTCACGGGGTCGAGGCCAGCGCTCGGCTCGTCGAGGAAGAGGATCGGCGGATCGAGCGCAAGCGCGCGCGCGATCGCCGCGCGCTTCTGCATGCCGCCCGAGATCTCCGATGGCTGCTTGAGCGCATGCGCGCCGAGTCCGACGAGGCCGAGCTTCGTGCGCGCGATGTCGTCCATCACGTCATCAGGCAGATCGGTGAACTCCTCGAGCGGAAGCCGGACGTTCTCGAGCAGCGTCTTTCCGCCGAAGAGCGCGCCGAGCTGATACATCACGCCGAAGCGCTGCCGCACGGCGCGCAGTGCGTCGTCATCGGCCGTCGCGAGGTCGATTCCATCCATCGTGATCGAGCCGGCGAGCGGGCGCCGGAGCGCGGTGAGGCAGGAGAGCAGCGTGGTCTTTCCGCAGCCGGACCCGCCGCCGATGAACAGAATCTCGCCCTTGAGGATGTCGAGATCGAGCCCCTCGATGATCGGACGCCCATAGCCGATCGCGACGCCGCGCAGCGCGATCGCCGTCTCGCGCGCCGATGAGGAGGAGGCTGGTGCGACGGTTGGCGTCATGTGTGCGAGAGGTCGAGCCGCTAGATCCCGAGCGTGTAGAAGAACGAACCGAGCACGCTGTCCGCGACGATGATGGCGACGATTCCAGCCACGACCGCCCGCGTCGTGCTGAGTCCGACCGCGCCGGGTCCCTGCCCCGTGCGCAGCCCGGCGAGGCAGCCGATCGCCGCGACGAGCAGCGCGAACACCGCGGCCTTCGCAAGCCCTTGCAGGAATCCGCCCACCGTGAGCGCCGACTGCACCTGGTCGATGTACTGCGAGAGCGTGATGCCTTCGGAGACGAGGATGACGTAGCCGCCCGCGACGCCGAGAATCGACGCCCACACCGCCAGCATCGGCGTGACGATGACCGTGGCGATGAGCCTCGGAAGCACCAGGAAGCGAACCGGATCGATGCCGAAAGTGCGCAGGGCGTCAAGCTCCTGCGTCACCTTCATCGTGCCGATTTCCGCGGCAAACGCGCTGCCGGAGCGTCCGGCCAGGATGATCGCGGTGATGAGCGGCCCGAGCTCGCGCACGATCGAGACGGCGACGACGTCCGCGACCTGGAGCTTGGCTCCGTATCGCGCCATCGGGTCGAAGGTCTGGAATGCGATGATCGCGCCAATGAGGAAGCCAAGCAGCGCCACGACGCCGATCGCGTCGAAGCCGTGGCGGGCCATCGCGGAGATGGTGTCGCCGATCCGAAGCCCGTGCGGCTCGCGGACGAGGCGAAGGAGCGAGATCGAGATCTCGCCGACGAAGCGGACGAGATCGACGACGGCGCTGCCGATCGCGATCGAAGCCGATCCGACCTCGCGCACGAATCCAACGGGCTTCGTCGGCTCCTGTGGGTCTTGCCCGCGCAGCGCGAGGTCGAGGAGCAGGCGCCGGTCCTTGTCGGCGCCGGTCACTTCAAAGGCGACGCCCGCGGACTTCGCGAGCCGATGGAGGAAGACGGCAAGCGACACGCCGGACGCGTCGAGATGCGTGACCTTCCCGAGCTCAAGCGTCACCGCGCCGCCGAGCCGCGCCGGCAGACGGCGGGCGAGTTCCGCGCGCACCGGTCCGATCGAGTCGGCGTCGAGCACGCCCTCCGCGGTGACGCGCGTTGCGGCGCCATCGACGGCAACCGTCACGCGCGCAGAGCTTTCCCGGGGCGAATCACGCATTCAGCGACCTGCCCGCCTTGCATTCTCGTAGATCGCAAGCGCCTGCGGCATGAGCGCCTCGAGCCGCGCCGCGCGCGTCTCGTCGCTCGGGTGGGTGGAGAGGAACTCCGGCTGCGCGGCGCCGCCAAGCGAGCCCATCTTCCGCCAGAAGCTGATTGCCGAACGCGGGTCATAGCCTGCGTCGGCGGCGATGATGAGGCCGATGTGGTCCGCCTCGCTCTCCTCGCTCCGGCTGAACGCCGTCTCGCCAAGCGCACCATAGCCAACCAGCACTCCCTCGATGACGTCGTCGCTGACCTCGCCGGAGGCGCTGGCCGCCTCCGCGGCGATCTGCGCAACCATCGAGCGCGACATCCGTTCCGCGCCATGCCGGGCAATCGCGTGGGCCGCCTCATGCCCCATCACGATCGCGAGTTCGTCATCGCTCGTGGCGACGCGCAGCAGGCCCGTGTTCACGCCGCTCTTCCCGCCCGGAAGCATCCACGCGTTCACTTCCGGGGTGTCGATGACGGCGAACTGCCATTCGAATACGCCTGCAGACTGCGGATAGCGGCGCACCGAAGCCTGCGCGATTCGCTGTCCGACTCGCTGGACGCGCTCGAAGTCGGGTCCGGACGTGAGCGTCTTGGCGCCGCCGAGCATCTCGGCGAACGCAGCCTCGCCGAGCTGCACTTCCTGCGCCGGCGAGATCATGACGAACTGGCGTCGACCGGTCTCCGGGACGGTGGCGCAGCCGGTGGCCACAAGGGTGAACAGAGGGGTGAACAGGAGGGCGAACAGAAGGCCGAACACGGGGACCGTGGCAAGCCGGGCGAGTCCACTCCGGAGACGAGGGCGCGCCAATCTGTTTTGTTCAATAGTAAAGTCGTATGCTGACATCGTGGATCCTCCACGGGCGCAGTCCCCCACGGTCACATGGCCGCTCCGCGGCCGCCCCCGTCTATCGGCAGGAGCCGGACGGGGCCATGACTCTGCGCGGTGAAGTCCGGTCGGCGGCCCGCAGGCGCCCGAAGCGCCGAAATCGCCTCCGCCGGTGCGCACCCGTTCGCCAAGCGTACGGGGCCACCGCGAGTGCGCCATCGGGTAGTCTTCCCACCATGCGCCGACCCTCCTCGCCCCGTCGTGGCAACTGCCTCTTCCTGACGCTCCTTGGAGTCTTGATTCTCGGAGTCGTCCTCCTGATCGGAGGCGCGATCACGTTCTTCGTCTCCTCGCCGACGACCGCCGTGAGCGATGCTGTGGCGAAGTTCGAGCAGATCGCAGCCGACTCCTCCGCGCTCGAGGCGCCAGGCACCTTTGAGGTCGAGTTGAAGGCCGGCGGCGCCGCCTTCTTCCTCTCGCCGGATGGCAAGGTCGGCGACAAGACGATCCCGACGCCACCGGGCAGCGTGCGGTACACGATCGCCGTGCTCGACGCGAACGACCAGCCGATTCGCGTCGAGCCGAACCAGGCTCCGCGACAGGGCACCGAGCCCTTCTACTTCTTCGGTTTCTGCGAGATCCCCGCCGATGGCACCTACACGATCGACGTGCAGGCTTCCGATGGCTCGACGCCAGCCGCGATTCTCGCGGCGCCCGCGACCAAGCAAGATATCGAGGCGCTCGCCGCGGCGGCGCTGGGGGCTCTCACCGGCGGCCTCGGCGGATGCGGCGCCATCTGCGGCATCGTGTTCGTGCTCGCCGGCGGCATCGGCCTCGTCTTCGTGCGCAAGAAGGCGAAGCCCGATCCGCTCGCGATGTGACGCGGCGGACCCTCGTCAGTACCCAGGCTCGTAGACCTTGGCGCGCAGCCATGCGTGGATGTCGCTCGGTCGTTCGACGCGCGCGAATCCTCGGTCGAAGATGAGCGAGGCGACCTCGATCGCGACATCGATCGCAGACTCGTGGATCCGGTCGAGCGGTGGATAGATGAGGCCGACGGAAAGCTCGGCCTCGGTGGTTCGCGCCGACAGCGCCTCCGCCGCCTTCAAGAACATCTCGTCGGTCACGCGCGTGGCCTCTGTGGCGTAGACGGCCATGCCGACCGCTGGATAGATGTAGACGTTGTTTCCTTGGCCCGGAACGAGCATGCGGCCGTTCAACTCGACGGGCTGAAACGGCGAGCCCGATGCGAAGATCGCGGCGCCGTCGGTCCACGTCCACGCCTGCTCGGCGGTGCACTCCGACTTCGAGGTGGGGTTCGAGTACGGGAAGATGATCGGCCGCTCGCACGAGCCGCGCATCGCCTCGACGACCTCCTGCGTGAAGGTCTGCGGCTGCGTACTCGTGCCGATGAGCACCGTCGGCTTGAGCGCGCGTACGCAGTCGAGCAGCGTCCGGTGCAGCTCGCCGTCGCGGACGAAGGGCAGCTGATGAGGCTGGATGCCGGGGTTGTCCTTGACGACGACGCCCTTCGAGTTCATGAGCCAGATGCGCGCGCGGGCGTCGCGCTCGGAGACTCCGCGCAGCATCATGGCCTGGACGACGAGATCGGCGATGCCGGTGGCGGCGCTGCCGGCGCCGAAGAAGAGATAGCGATGATCGACGAGCTCGTTGCCGAGCGCGCGGCACGCCGCGAAGAGCCCGGCGACCGCGATCGATGCCGTGCCCTGGATGTCGTCGTTGAAGCACGACACGCGGTCGCGATAGCGCGCGAGCAGCGGAATCGCCGTCGTGTTGTGGAAGTCCTCGAACTGGATGCAGGAACGCGGATAGACCTGCTGCACCGCCATCACGAACTCCTCCACGAAGGAGTCGTACTCCGCGCCGCGCAGGCGCTCCTGACGCAGGCCCGGGTAGAGCTCGTCGGCGAGGAAGCTCTCGTTGTTCGTGCCGACGTCGAGGACGACAGGCATGCAGCGCGCGGGCGGCACGCCGCCGATCGCCGTGTAGAGCGCGAGCTTTCCGACGGGAATGCCCATGCCGCAGACGCCGAGGTCGCCGAGGCCGAGGATGCGCTCGCCGTCGGTGACGCAAATGATGCGCACGTCCATCTCGGGCCAGTTGCGCAGGATCTCCGCGATGCGCCCGCGATGCTTCAGCGAGACGTAGAGTCCCTTCGGGCGCCGCATGATGTGGCCGAACTTCTGGCACGCTTCGCCGACAGTCGGCGTGTAGACGATCGGCATGTGGCGCGGCGGATCGGCACGGAGCAACTGATAGAAGAGCCGCTCGTTGCGGTCCTGGAGCTCTGAGAGATAGACGTATCGCTCGAGGTCGTTCGCACGGCGACCGAGCTGCGCCAGCGCACGCCGCTGCTGGGTGGCGCTGTCCTCGACCGCGTCGGGGAAGAGCCCCGTCAGACCCAGAAGCTCGCGCTCGGCCTCGCTGAAGGCGGTGCCCTTGTTGAGGCGTGGGTTGTAGAGGATCTCGTGGGCGTCCTTGCGCATGTAGGACGTATTGAAACCGTTCAGCTCGACTCGCGCCAATCGCCTTCCCGGGCCGGATCGGCCGGGTCGAACACAAGCGCGCCCTCGGCCACGACAAAGGCGCGTCCGGCGATGGTGGGCGTCACGCCGCCTGCCGCACGTGCGGCATAGCGGGCCTCGAACACGCTTCCGATCGCCGACTCCTGCGTCCACGCCGCGCCTTGCACGAATTCTCCGCGCGCCGCAAGCGATGCAAGCAGCGCGCTCGTGCCGGTGCCGCAGGGCGATCGGTCGAAGGTGCCGTTCGGACAGAGGACGAAGTTGCGGGCGTGCGCCTCGCGCCGCGTCGGCGTGAACGAGAGCAGAACGTGGTCGATGAGCCCGCCGTTCTCAGGGCCTGCACGCAGGTCCGCGCTGCGGATTCCCGCAAGGATCGACTCGGCGTACGCGAGCTCCTCTGCATGCGATCGCATGGCGCGCCCGGCCTTGCCGCCGGGCGAGAGTCCGTCATGCCGCACGATGAAGAACCAATTGCCGCCCCAGGCGACGTCGCCGCGCACGACGCCGCCCTGCGCGAGCATGACTTCCACATCACGAGCGTGGACGCGCGAGGGGACATTGTCGAACGCGAAGCGCCCATCGTCGCGTGCCGTCACCACGACGTCGCCGACGCGCGTCTCGAAGACCGCGCGCGGCGGGAGCTCGAAGCCAATGTGGCGCAGCGTGCGCGCGAGCCCGATCGTCGCGTGTCCGCACATCCCAAGCGGCGCGCTCGCGTTCCAGAAGAGGACGCCGCACGCGGCGCCGGGCTTCGACGGACGGCACGCCAGCGCGCAGACCGTCGCGTCGGCTGCTCGGGGATTCGCGGCAAGCGCAAGGCACTCGCGCGGAATCGCATGCGCGCCGCCGGTCGACCAATGCGCAAGGAGTTCGGGAAGCGTCATGCGGAAGAGCCCGCCGTCCGGTGCAAGCAGCACGCGGGTCGGTTCGCCCTCTGTGTGGCTGTCGACGAATCGCTCGATCTTCACGTCGGCAGGATACAGCGCAGCGCGCGCAGACAGGCGATACGCTGCGTGCATGCAGCCTTCGAACGAAGTCGGCGCCCCATTCCGCGGCGTGATTCCCGCGATCGTTTCCCCGTTCCGCGAAGACTCCTCGCTGCATGCGACGCGGCTTGGCGACCTCGCGCGTCGCATGCTCGCGGCCGGCTGCAGCGGCACGGTGTGGCCTGGGTCTCTCGGCGAAGGGCAGACGCTCGCCTTCGACGAGCGCGTCGAGGGCTGGAAGGCGATCGCGACGGCAAGCGAGGGCCGCGGGAACGCGTTTGCCACGATCTCCGCTGCATCGACGCGTGAAGCCGTGCGGCAGATCGAGAAGGCGGCCGAGATCGGCATGCGCGGCTGCATGATCCTGCCGCCCTACGTGCACAAGGGTCCGTGGCACGAGCATCGCGCCCACTTCGAGGCGATGCTCTCGGCCGCTCCCCTTCCGATGATGCTCTACAACAATCCCCCCGCCTACGGCGTCGACGTGAGCGCCGAGCAGGTGTTCGACCTCGCGGAAAGGCATGCGAATCTCGTCGCCGTGAAGGATTCGACCGGCGATGCCCGCAAGTTGACCGCGCTGATCGCCGGAAGCCGCGGGCGTGCGCGCACGGTCGCCGCGCTCGTCGGCCTCGACGACTGCGCGGTCGAGGGCGCGCGCATGGGCTGCGCCGGCTGGATCGCCGGCCTTGCCAACGCACTCCCTGCCGAGAGCGTGCGGCTGTTCACGCTCGCGCAGTCGACGCGCGTCGAGGACATCGAGGCGTGCGATGCGCTGTATGCATGGTTCCTCCCGCTTCTTCGGCTCGACACCGTGCCAGAGTTCGTGCAGTTGATCAAGCTTGTGATGGCCGAGACGCAGACAGGCGACGAGCGTGTGCGCGCGCCACGAAAGCCGCTCGAAGGCGAAGCACGCGCGCACGCGCTCGCGGTGATCCGTGCGGCGCTGGCGACGCGTGGGTGACGGATGTCGACGAGGGCGAAGCCCGAGCCAGCAACCGTGCGAGTCAACAGTCAACGCTCGGGCTTCGCCCGCGCGTGAACCTCGAATCAACCTCGAGTCAACCTCGAAACGCGCTCAGGATTGCACGCACAGCGCCTTCGAGAAGCGCTTCGCGGCCGCGGGCAATCCGACCGCGGTGAAGCGTGCGTCACCCGTCGCGGGGAACGGTCCGCCGTGCACCATCGCGGGGCTCACGGCGACGCCCGTCGGCATCGTCTCCGCAAGGAGCCGCCCGACCTTGAAGCGCAGCACGCCGAACAGCGTCGCGCGCACGGCGTCGTCTCCCGCGTCGGCCACGACCGTCGACGCGAGCTGCCCGTCAAGCGCGCGGGCGAAGTCCACGAGCTGCGCATCGCCTTCGACTGCGACGACGGTGCCGAGCGGACCGAACGCTTCGTTCATGCATGCCGCGCGCGCACGGCGCACGAGCGCCGCATCCGCGACCGCGAGCGTCGGCTCGAAGCGGAAACCAGGCGCCTGCGCGCGGCCGCCACACACGATCCGCGCACCCGCAGCGCGCAGCGCGTCGACCGACTGTGCAAGATGCATGCGAATCGACTCAGTCAGGAGCACCGCCGGCGCGGCCTTGCCAAGCACCTCCGCCGCGCGCGCGGCCACGCGCGCAGCCGCAGCCTCGCCCGTCACGAAGATCACGCCCGGCTTCGTGCAGAACTGCCCGCCGCCCAAGAGCACCGACGACGTCCATGCATCCGCAATCGCGTCCGCGCGCAGAGATGCGGCGTGCGACGCGACAAACACGGGATTCACGGCCGCCATCTCGCAGCTCGCGGGCTTTCCGAGGCGATCGCATGCGGCCTTCAACCGAAGTCCAGCCGCGCGCGAACCCGTGAAGCCAAGCGCTGCGACGCCCGGGTGCGCGAGGAGCGCCTCGCCGTCGTCGGGTGCGCAGTCGAAGAAGAGCTGCACCGCCGAAGACGGAAGTTTCGCGGCATCGCGCGCGGCGCAGCAGTGGGCGAAGATCCGCGCCGTCGTGTTTGGGTGGCCCGGATGCGCCTTCGCGATCACCGGGTTGCGCGCAGCGATCGCAGCCGTGAAATCGCCGCCCGAGACGCCGTTGAACGCAAGCGGGAAATTCGACGGTCCGATGCAGACGACCGCTCCGCCGAGCGGCACAAGCGTTGCGCGCAGTCTGTTCGTGGCATCGAGCGCGATCTCGCGCCAAGATTCGTCGCGCAGGCAGCCCGCGGCCGCGCGCAACTGGAAGGTCATGCGGTTGAACTCGACCTCGGCGAGACGCGGCGCAAGCGGCAACGCCGTCTCCTCGTGCGCGAGTTGCGCGATTCCCACGCGGTCTCCTTCGAGACGCGCCGCATAGTCCTCGAGGAAACCTGCCAGAACCGCGCCGGGCGCATCCGCGAGCGCATCGATCGCGTCACACGCGGTGTCGGCGATGGCCTCGAGCTCGGCGCGCGACGCACGGGCGAACTCCGCGCCGATCGCTGCGCCGGTCGCGGGATTCACGGCGCGCATGTCAGCCAACCGGAGGGTCGACGAGCGTCGGCCGTCCGTCCTTCCACGCGATCGCGACGCTGGCGGATCCCTGCAGAAACGCCTCAAGCCAGGTTCCCACGGCATCGATTCGCCAGTCGCCGGCATCGAAGAGCGACTCGGGCTTCGCGGTCGCGCGCGACATCCACCAGCGCGACACGTCGCCGCGGGTCGCGACCATCGTCGGCGCGAGTCCCATGGCGATGCAGCGGGCGCCGAGGATCGAGACGATCGCATCGATCGCGGTGCGGTCGGCGGCGGTCTCCTCGGTGATCTTGCCGTGCGCGAGCTTCTCAGGCGGCATCTTGCCGCCCTCTTCCACGGCCTGCGCGATCACGTCGCCGTACTTCTGGACGAACTTCTTGGGCAGCCCGCGCACCGCCGCAAGCTGCTGCGTGCTCACCGGACGCTGGCGAACGATGTCGGCAAGCGTCTCGTCAGGCATGACAACCCGATGCGGAAGGTCCTCCTTGCGCGCGATGTCGTCGCGAAGCCGCGTGAGGAGGCGCAGCACCGGCACCTGCGCCGGCTTCATCGGCCAGTTCTTCATGGTGCGACGGATCTGCGACTCCTCGTCGAAACGCGCGGGAATCCGCACGCTTTGCTCGCACTCGCGCAGCGCCCACGCAAGCGAACCGCGGCGCTCGAGCTCCGAGCGCAGCCGCTCCCAGACAAGCGGCAGATAGCGCACGTCGTCGGCTGCGTAGCGGAGCTGCGAGGGCGACAGCGGACGCGCGTCCCAGTTCGTGAACGTATGACCCTTCGAAAGCTTGTGCCCCGCGAAGCGCTCGACGAGCTTCTCGAGACCGGCCGGCCAAGGCATCTCCGCGAATGCAGCCGCCACCTGCACATCGAGGGTGTTCGCGGGCTCCTTGCCCAGCAGGCGACGCATGGGCTCGAGGTCCTGCGTGCCCGCATGCACCAGCGTCAGGAGCGAAGGATCGGCGACCAGTTCGAAGATGGGCTTGAGATCCGGCACCGCGAAGGCGTCGACGAGCACGACGCGCTCGGTCGTCGCAAGCTGGACGACGCAGATCTTCGGCCAGTAGCTCTCCTCGCCGATGAACTCGGTGTCGTAGGCGAAGACGCCCTTCTCGCGGACGTGCGCGAGCTCGTCCGCAAGTTCCGCGGCGGTCGAGACGAGCCTCGCCTCGCCACGTGCCACGAGCGAGTGCTCGAGGTGCGGCGAGTTCGCCGACTCGTCGTCCTGCGACGCGGCGTGGTGCCGCTCGCGCTTCTTGCGTCGGTAGTTGAGGTTCATCGCGACGCCGCCACCTGACCGGACACAGCTCCCGATGCGCGGGCGCGCACGACCTCGATCACGGACCGCGCGACGTGGTCGAGTTGCTCCTGCACGAGATCCGGGTAGATCGGCAACGCGATCGTCTCGCGCGCGGCCGCCTCGGCGTGCGGGAAGATGCCCTTCGAGTAGTGGAGATGCCTGAAGCACTCCTGGAGGTGAAGCGGCACGGGGTAGTAGATCTCTGTGCCGATCTTGCGGTCGGTGAGGTCCTGGCGCACGAGGTCGCGGATCTCCGCCGGCACGCGGATCGTGTACTGGTTGTAGATGTGGCGCGCGCCTGCGGGCGCCGCCTTCGGATACCGCAGCGCAAGCCCCCCCGCCGAGAGGGCGACGCCCGAGTCCTTGGCGCCGGCGGCAGCGAACGCGGCGTCGTAGAACGCGGCGTTCTTCTGACGACCCGCGCTCCACGCATCGAGGTGGCGCATCTTCACGAGGAGCACCGCGGCCTGCAGCGCGTCGAGACGCGAGTTCATGCCGACTTCGGCGTGGTAGTACTTCGGCTCCATGCCGTGATTGCGGAGGCGCATCATGCGCTGGGCAAGCGCCTCGTCGTTCGTGGTGATGATGCCGCCGTCGCCGAAGCCGCCGAGGTTCTTCGACGGGAAGTAGCTGAAGGTGCCGATCACGCCGCGCGAGCCGACGCGCTTGCCGTGGCTGTCCTCGGTGCCGATCGCCTGCGCGGCGTCCTCGACCACGGGGACACCGTGCTCCCTGCCGATCTCAAGCATGGCGTCGAGGTCGCACGCCTGGCCGAACAAGTGCACCGGTACGATCGCCTTGATGTTCTTGTGACAGCGGAACGCCATCCGCGTCGACTCAGGGCAGATGTTGTAGGTGGCCGGATCGCAGTCGACGAACACAGGCTGCGCGCCGAGACGATGCACGCTTCCCGCCGTCGCGAAGAACGTGTACGTCGGACAGAGGACGGCGTCACCGGCCGTGATGCCGAGCGCCTGGAGCGCAAGCAGGATCGCGTCCGAGCCATTGGCGCAGCCGATCGCATACTTCGTCTGGCAATAGCCAGCCGTCATGCACTCGAGCTCCGCGATCTTCGGGCCGCCGATGAAGTACTGGCTCTCGATCACTTCCTTGACGACGGGCTCGATCTCCGAGCGGATGGTCGCGTACTGCGCCTTGAGGTCGAGAAGCGGGACAGTCACGGCGGCAGCGGTCGCGGTCGTCAAGATGGACTCCTGTTCCTCCGGCCTACCGGAGATCCACTATTGTGCAGAAATCGGGGGATGATGGATAGGCTCCCGCCGCCTTATCCGGCAGAGGAACCGCGCAGCGGGCCATGCCCGGTTCCGGTGGAGCCGAATCCACCCGATCCGCGAGTCGTGTCCGTAAGTGCCTCTACCTCCTTGACTTGCGCGCGCTCGACCCGCGCAATCACCATTTGGGCGATGCGCGTGCCCGGCTCGACCACAAACGGCGCCCTTCCGAGGTTGATGAGCGGCACCTTGACCTCTCCCCGGTAGTCGGCGTCGATGGTCCCGGGGGCGTTTGGCATCGAGATCCCGTGCTTGGTGGCCAGTCCGGATCGCGGACGCACCTGCGCCTCGAAGCCGGGTGGCAGCGCCATGGCGAAGCCGCAAGGAATGAGCGCGATCGCACCGGGCTCGATCGTCACCGGCGCATCGAGGTCGGCGGAGAGATCGAGTCCCGCCGCGAGTTCGGTCTGGTACGCGGGGAGCGTGGCGCTCGGACGAAGACGCTTGAGTTCGAGGGCGAGGCCGATCGGGGTGACGTTCATGGTCGGGAAGGTAGCGCGTGCCGCGTCGAGCGGCGTCCGAAAACGCCCGCAGGGCGCCGACGTCGGTCGGCACCCTGCGGTTCCCCCATGGCCAATGCGAGCCGACAGACCGGCTCAGGCACGCCGGCGGCGGTTGCCGACGGCACCTGCGAGGCCAAGCAGCGCGAACGCGCCGGGAGCAGGGATCTGGCTGAACTCCTGACGGATGAACGACGCCGAGGCGGTGCCCTCCGCCGTCGGGGTGAAGAACTTGAAGTTCTTGTTCACCTCGAAGGCGCGGTAGCCGTCGGGGTTGATCTCGCAGAAGTCCTTGTAGTCCATGAGGCGCTGATCCGCCGGCGGCCCAAAGAGGTTGTAGACGCTGAGCTGGCCGAGGAACTGGTTCGCGTCGAGGTCGAAGATCGACTCATCAACGCGCGCGAACGACCCCGTTCCCGAGACGCCGCCGTTGAAGACGGAACGCACGTCGCAGAGACGGAGGCCCCACTCGAAGGCCTCGGGGTTCACCTCGACCGAGTACTGGAGGTTCGCCTCCGAGACCTGGTCGTCTCCGGGATTGGTGTCGGCGAAGCCGCCCATTAGGTCAAAGCCGACGTTGCGGAAGCCGTGGCCGTTGCCGTTCAGCGAGATGAAGGCTGTGAGCGTGATGTCCTCGAGCATGAAATGCTGCGAGCTGTACGACTCGAACGTAAACACCTTGTCGTCAATGAACACCGTGCGGTCACTTCCCGCCGCAAAGAGCTCTGTGAACGAAAGGGTGTCGCCGTTCCCGAGCGTCCAGGCCGCCTGCGCGGCCTGCGCCGCAAGCATGGTGGCGCCTGCCGTCATGAGGAACGCCGACTGCATGGTAAATCGCATCGTTTCTTCTCCTTGTTCCTTCCTCGAACCCCGTGCCCAGGCGCGTCCAATCCGCAACGAGCAGAGAGACACACCGGACGGCGCGGGGTCGAACAGGAGAGATCCAAGCGACGAGACAACGGAACATCAAGCGCACGACGCGAGATCGACGCGCGAACAAGGACAGTTCCTTCACAGAAGCGCGAACGAATGCGCGAGGACTGTTCCGGCGGCCGGATTCAGCCGAGTTTCGCCACCGCTGCGAGTACCTCGTCGGCGTGGCCCTCGACCTTCACGCGGTCGAAGCGCGCTGCGACGGTGCCATCCTTGGCGATGACGTAGGTCGTCCGCACGATGCCCATGTACTTCTTGCCGTACATGTTCTTCTCCTGCCACACACCGAACGCGGCCGCGACGGGCGGCACGCCGTTCTTTGCGGGCATGTCGGCGAGCAGCGTGAGGCCGAGCTTGTACTTCGCATCGAACGCCTTGTGGCTGTCGACCGAATCGGGGCTGACACCGAGGACAGCGCAGCCGAGCTTCGCGAACTTGGGGCGGTTGTCGCGGAACGCGCACGCCTCGACGGTGCAGCCCGGCGTGTCGTCGGCTGGATAGAAGTAGAGGACGAAGGGCTTGCCCTTGAGGCTCGCGAGGGTGACGGTCTTGCCAGAGCCATCGAGTGCGCTGAAGGCTGGCGCCGGCGAACCAGCCTCGATGAGGCCGGTGGCCTTCGCGGCAGGCTTCTTCGCGGCAGGCTTCTTCGCGGCAGGCTTGGCGGCGAGCTTGATCGCCTTCTTGACGGGCTGCTTGGTGACAGCCTTCTTGGTGACGGTCTTCTTGGTGACGGCCTTCTTCACGTTCTGCTTCGTCGTCGTCTTCTTGGTGGTGGTTGGCATGGTGTGCGCGGTTCGCATATCTGCCTTGGCGGATTCAGCCTGCAGCGCGGAGCGCGCCGAAGGCCGTTTCAGTTTTTCGGCGCTTCAGGAAATCGTGTGGGTGAACTGCGATGGAGGCGCCGATCGGGCTCCGGTTTTCTCACGGAGGCACGGAGGAAGGACGAGAACCCGGAGACTGCGAGCGATGCGAGGAGGCGGAAAGACGCGAGAAGACGCGAGAAGTCATCTCTCCTCTTCGCCGAGGCCGCCTCTGCGTCTCTGCGAGAGAATCCGATTGCCCGGGGCTGGCGCGGCTCAAGAATTTTGGCGCTTCAGGAAATGGTGTGGGTGAACTGCGATGGAGGCGCCGATCGGGCTCCGGTTTTCTCACGGAGGCACGGAGGCACGGAGGAAGGACGAGAACCCGAAGACTGCGAGCGATGCGAGGAGGCGGAA
>Ga0315904_10006200_pt1 | contig 16419 bp, 11 predicted proteins | sample LakEriMetagenome_6_FD_203529 | JGI IMG/M metagenome (GOLD analysis project Ga0315904, IMG submission 203529) | Freshwater fungal communities from buoy surface, Lake Erie, Ohio, United States - Buoy 12 MA120 | ecosystem: Environmental > Aquatic > Freshwater > Lake | place: USA: Lake Erie, Ohio... | reverse complement strand
GACAGGTGAGCTTCCGGATTATCGACTGCCCGTGTGGGGAAGTCGATTCCATGGGGATCTGTCGAGTATGGGCGGGCCGGGTTTGGGCACTGTGCCGCTGGTTGCACCTGGCGAGTGGGGGTATCGGCAGGTTGAGAGGGCGCCCTCCCCCATCATCGCCCGTGCCGCGTGGGGTTGCACCGGCGGGGAATCTGATACACTGAAACAGTCGGGGTATGAACCTGTGGCCCCGTGTTTTCCTGCTGCTGGCGACGACGATGCAGACCGACTTCAAGATGATTCCCGGGCAGACCGAACTCGACACGATCGAGCGCGACCTGCGTTTCCACCCGACCGTCAACCCGCGGTCCAAGATGCTCTCTGCCGCGCAGATCGAGCAGTTCAACCGCGACGGCTACATCCGCGGCATCCGGATCTTTGACGATGCCGAGATCACGGGCATCCGCTGCTATTTCGACGCTCTGTTGGCGAAGGTTCTCGCCGCGGGGGGAGACAGTTATTCCATCAGCACCGCCCATTCGCGGTACGGACGGGTTTATGACCTGCTGACCGAACCGCGCATCGTCGCCTGCGTGAAGGATCTGCTGGGAGAGAACGTCGTTGCGTGGGGCTCGCACTTTTTCTGCAAGATGCCCCATGATGGCAAGGCGGTCGCGTGGCATCAGGATGCCAGCTACTGGCCCCTCACCCCGTCCAAGGCGGTGACTGTCTGGCTGGCGATCGATGATGCCGACGTCGACAACGCCTGCATGCGGTTCATCAGCGGCTCGCATCACCACGGCCATCTCACCTACCGCCCCAGCAACCCGGGCGAGCACAACGTCCTGAACCAGTCGATCGACAATCCCGAGCAATACGGGACACCCGTGGACGATATCCTGCGGGCGGGCGAAATCTCGATCCACAGCGACCTGCTGCTGCATGGCTCCGAGGCGAACAACAGCGACCGCCGCCGGTGCGGTTTGACGCTGCGGTACTGCGCCGCTGATGTGCGGGCCCACATGGATTGGAACCAGAAGGGTGTGATCGTCAGTGGCAGCGATCCGAGCGGACATTGGGCCAATCGGCAGCGACCGGCGACGGAATAGCCGATCGCCCGGCTGCGCCGATGCGGTCACGGGGACTCGCTTAGTGTGCTGTAGATTCGCCCCTCACGTCGTGATCCGCACAGTCCGACGGCTGGTGTGCATCGTGTTATGACGCCGGTGGTCATCGAGTTGAGTTGAGAGTGCCAGCCAAGGGGCCAGGCAGTTCTGGTCCCGTTGTCTCCCGAGCGATGAGAGTGATATGTCGAGTTCCCGGCGGGTGTTGAGTGTAGGGCAGTGCGGTTTTGACAATTCATCAATTTCGCAGTTCCTGGCCTCGGAATTCTCGGCCACGGTCGATCCGGTCGATTCGCGGTTCGAGGCGTTGCAGGCGCTCGAACGACAGGGGTACGACCTTGTCCTGGTCAATCGTGTGCTGGATTCCGATGGCAGCCCGGGACAGTTGGTGATCGAAGCGATCCTCGGGCTCGACAATGCCCCCCCCGTGATGCTGGTCTCGAACTATGCCGACGCCCAGCAGCAGGCCGAGACAGTCGGTGCCCGGCCCGGGTTCGGAAAAAGTGCACTGCGGACTCCCGAGACCCGAGAACGCCTGCGGGCAATCTTGGGGTGAGTCCCCGGGATTGCCGGGCACGCACGACGCGGCGAATCGCAACAGTTTCCGTCGAGTGATGAGGCGACGTTCCGGGATTGGCTGGATCGGAGTGGAATTTTCCCCGGCCAGCGTCCTAGACTGGGCCCTGTTTGAACCTGTTCTGACCCCTCTGTTCGAACCCCTCTGACAGTGGGGTCGTGGCGGCTTTGCAAGGAACCAGAAATGTTGTGGATGAAGGTGGGACGCTGGGGGGGCATTCTGCTGGTAACACTGGCGTGGCTGGTTGCTTCGCCCAAGGCCAGTGCTCAGGAGACCGCCTCGTCCGAAGCCACGCAGGCGCTGACCAGGGCGGGAGACAATCGCCGGGAATTGGAGCGGGCCCTGGCTGAGACTTCGGGCGACGAACGTCGGGGAATGGAATTCCTGATCGCCAACATGCCCGATAGTGATTTGCAATCCCTGTCAGCCGAGTTCCTGCTGGAGAACTCAAATCTCGCCTGGAAGGCCCGGCGGGAACTGCCATGGGGAAAGCAGATTCCCGAGGCCATTTTCTTCAACAATGTGCTCCCGTATGCGAATGTCGACGAGAAGCGCGATCCTTGGCGGAAAGACTTGATGGAACTTTGCCTCCCCATCGCCAAAGAGTGTCAGACCCCATCCGAAGCCGCCCAGCGTCTGAATTCCGAAGTCTTTCCGAAGTTGAAACTCGGCTATTCGACCCAGCGCAAGGCCCCCAACCAGAGCCCCAAAGAATCGATCGAGCAGGGGAAGGCGTCGTGCACGGGACTGTCAATTGTGCTGAGTGATGCCTGTCGTGCTGTCTGTATCCCGGCCCGCCTGGTCGGAACCCCGCTTTGGGCCAACAAACGCGGCAATCACACCTGGGTTGAAATCTGGGATGGGGACTGGCACTTCACGGGCGCCTGTGAGCCCGACAAGAACGGGCTCAATCGCGGGTGGTTTATTGGCGATGCAGCCCAGGCCCGGAAGGACTCCTTCGAGCATGCGATCTATGCCGCCAGCTTCGCCCGGACGAAGCAGCATTTTCCTCTCGTGTGGGCGATGCGGAACAAAAACGTCCCCGCTGAGAATGTGACCGACCGCTACGCCCGCCCTGCCGACGCCGACAAGTCGACGGTTCTCCTTCTGGTCCGCGTGCTCGATGGGGAACGCCAGCGCGTGGTGAAGGGGGTGCGGGTGATTTCACAGGCGGAAGGGAATGGCGAGCAGTCGGGAGAATCCCGCGGTGAAACGGCCGATTTGAATGACATCCTGAAATTTGAAGTCCAGCCCGGGGCCGATTATGTCGTCAAGGTGGGGGACTTCGAACGGAAGGTGCGGGTGGTGACAGACACGGGCGAACTGATTGTGGAAATCGTGGTCCCCTGAGTGGAAAACAACCGTTGTGAAACGACAACAGGGACAAAACTCGGGGCAGTGGCCAGGGCCAACGGGCCGCAAGAGTCGATCTGACGTGAAGGAACAAGAATGATGCGCGTGTTGACGATGCTGGTCTTGGTGGCGGGATTGTGGGGGGGGACCATCTGCGCACAGGCCCCCGAGCCCAAGGCCTCGGCTGAGGCGCTGGCCGCTCTCCAGCAGGCCTTGAAGGCCGAGACCATCAATTGGCAGGGATTGACCGAGGGGACGCTTGCCAAGGTCCCCTTGACCAGGGACGACGCCGCGGCCGCCAAAGAGGCTCTCTGGCAGGCCCACACGGCGGGCATTCGCCGGGAGCGGGCGGATGAGGTGAAGAACCGCGTGCTGAAGGATGGGGATCTCGCGATGCCTTTCGCCTACACGGTGACGGGCGACAAACCGGCGACGGGACGCAGCCTGTGGATTTCGCTGCATGGTGGTGGGGGAGCCCCTCCGCGGGTGAACGACCAGCAGTGGGAGAACCAGAAACGGCTTTACAAGGTGGAGGAGGGAATTTACCTCGCCCCGCGTGCTCCCACGAACACGTGGAACCTGTGGCACGAGGGGCACATCGACCGGCTGTTCACTCGGTTGATCGAAGACCTCGTGGTTTTTGAAGACGTGAACCCGAACAAGGTTTATGTCCTGGGATATTCGGCGGGAGGCGATGGGGTCTACCAGATTGGTCCCCGCCTGGCCGATCGCTGGGCGGCCGCTGCGATGATGGCAGGTCATCCCAACGACGCTTCCCCATTGTCGCTGCGGAATGTTCCCTTCGCGCTGCAGGTGGGGGGGAACGACTCGGCCTACAACCGGAATAAAGTCGCCCGCAATTGGGGAGACCAATTGGTCAAGTTGCATGAACAGGACCCCAAGGGGTACGAGACCTACATCAAGATTCATGAGGGGAAGGGGCACTGGATGGATCTCGCCGACGCCGCGGCACTCCCCTGGATGGCGGGCTTCACCCGCAATCCCATCCCCGAGCGGGTGGTCTGGAAGCAGACGGGTCAGCCGCACGAGCGGTCTTATTGGCTGGCCGTCCCCAAGGATCAGGCGAAGGTCGGTTCGCTGGTGACCGCCCGACGGGAGAAGCAGGCGATCGAGGTGGAGACAGTCGAGGGACTTGACCGACTGATTGTGCGTTTGGACGACCGCATGGCCGATCTCGATGACGAGGTTGTGATTCGGCGGGGTGAGAAAGTGCTGCTGCAGGCACGTCCCCTCCGCACGATTTCCACACTGGTCTCGACTCTGGTGGGGCGGGGTGACAGGGACCTGATGTTCTCGGCCGAGATGGCCGTCGACCTCACCGAGGGACAATAGCGGTCGATCCTGTGGATGGCTGGCCGAATTCGCGTGACCCATCGACATCCCTTCCCGGGTTCGTCCATGCCTGACTCGCACCCTGTGAATGATCCGGTTGGCAACGGCCCCCTCGCCAATTTCGGCACCTGTGCAATCGGACTGTGGCCAGCATTGATTCTCGCCGGCCTGATGGCGGGGTGTGGTCGCTCAGCCACCTCCGCTGCCAAGCCAGACTCCGTTTCCGCTCAATCCCGCGATGCCACCAAATCAGAGGCTGCATCACCCCCACTGCCACCCTCGAATCCCGAAACCACTCCGGTCCTGTGGCACATCGAATTGCGGTTGAGCTCGGAAGCGTATCGAGAGTTGGAACCGGTGCGCGGTGGACTGGGTTGGGGAGGGGGCGGGCTGGCACGTTCGACGGCGAGTCCGCCCCACACCGCCGAGGCGCGGGCTCGAGGAGAACGCCCGCAGCCTGTCGTGGGTTTCTTCAACTTTGGTGAAGACAGCGGCGCGGGAACCTTTGGGTTCGACTTCACCACTGTCAAAGCAGACGCGCAGATCGGGGACGTTCTGATTCGGGACGTCGGTCTGCGGTACAAGGGGAATGGTTCGTACCAGACCGCCAGGTCCACCCGCAAACGCTCATTCAAGCTGGAATTCGACCATTACGTCCCCGACCAGCGGTTCGAGGGCCGGACCAGGCTCAACCTCAACTGCAATTCGCTCGATCCGACCCAGTTGCGGGATGCCTTGGGCTATCGTCTGTTCGCCGAGGCGGGACTGCCCGCACCCCAGACCCGGTTCGCCGAGGTCTCTGTGAAGGTCGGTAACGACGCCCCCGAATTGCTCGGGCTCTACACTCTGGTTGAGCAGGTCGACCGCAAGTTCCTCCGGCAGCACCTCGGCTCGACCAGTGGCCTGTTGCTCAAACCCGAGGGGATCAAGGGGATCCCCTGGTTCGGCACCGAAATCTATCGCTACGAGCAGCCATACAACGCCAAGTGGCGGGGGACCGACCGGCAGTGGGAACGGGTGATCGAATTCGCCCACCTCGTGAATCGGACGGAAGACGATGAGTTTGAAGAGACGATCGAGTCGTTTCTCGATGTCGACAGGTTCTTGCGGTTCCTCGCCTGCCAGGTGCTGCTGGCCAATCTCGACAGTTTCCTCGGGTCGGGTCACAACTACTACCTCTACCTCGATGACGAGACCAATCGCTTTGTATTCCTGCCGTGGGATCTCGACCTCAGTTTTGGCGGGTTCTTCCTGGCGGGCTCGGTCGAGGACCTGGCCGAGCTTTCGCTGGAACATCCCCACCAGGGGGAAAACCGTCTCATCGACCGGCTGCTGCGGAATCCCGCCAGGCGGGAGGCGTACAAGGTCCACCTGCGCGGCCTGGTGTCGCGGGTCTTCCACCCTGGAGGATTGGGAACGCTCGCAGCCGAATGGGAGCGCTTCGCAGAGCCGATCAGGGAGCGGGAAGCTGCCGCCTGGAGTGCCCGGGGAGAATCAACTGAGGGGGGATTCGGAATGTGGGGACGGTCGGGCATGCGACCCTCAGAGTTCATCAAACTTCGGGAGGCGTCGGTTCTCTCGCAGTTGGAGGGAGCCGCGGAGGGTTTTGTCCCTTCATCGGGCTGGGGAAGAGGACGAGGGCGGGGGCGCTAAAAGAACGGTTTCTAGACCCGAAGAGCCGGTCCCTCGTGCGAAGCTTTCTCCGAAGTCCGCCGTCTGTTTTCCCGGATTGCCCCAGTTTGCTAATTTATGTCTGCCACGGATGTGGCGATGTCTCAAAGCAGTTCCCGCATTGATTGGCTTCCATGGCCCGCACGCCCAAGACTGGATCACGTACCCAACGGTCAAAAACGAGTTCGCGCACGTCCCGTACTTCCCCGGCATCACGTCGATTGCGTGGGCGGCATGCAGTGTCGCAGAAGAAGGCCCAGTTGCGTGCGGCGTATCGCCAACGCCCGGATCTCTTGGAAATTGAATATGCCGAAGGCAAGGTGCAGTTGGCCCTCGCGGCGGCAGGACGGTCCGTCTTCGCCGGAGAGTGGCAAGTCCGGCTGATCCTCGCGGATGGCCGCGAACTGCCCGTGACTGGAGAATGGGAGGCGGCGGTCTGGCTGGCCGATGAGGATGGAGACTACATGGAACTCCAGACCCATCCGACCGAAGAGATTCGGCTCGATCGCAGTCTGTTCCTGTCTCGCGATGGGGGACTGGTGTTCCTCGCCGACACCGTAGTCTCGCAACCTGGTGCTCCTGAGGTGGTCGCCCTGCAGAGTTCCATTCTGCTCGACTCTGCGTTGAAGGCCACTCCCGTCGTCGGTGGCCGGGAATGGCAATTGAAAACGCGTGGATTCCAGGCCCGGCTCCACTCGCTGTCTTCCAGTCGACCCGGGGATGACGGAGTCGAGTTCCAGGTGTCCGATGGTGCACTGCACCTCCGACAACCCTGTGTCTCGGGCAATGGCTTCGCACCGCTGCTTGTCGACTGGCATCCCCTGCGGGCCCGCAAGCCGGCGGTCATCAAGCCCTTGACGGTCTCCGAGCAGCGAAAGATCGTGGGGCCAGCGACTGCGGTTGCCGCCCGCTGGCAGTGTGGCACCGAGCATCTGCTCTGCTATCGCTCACTGCAGGCTCCGGAACTCGCTCGTGCCGTCCTGGGAATGCACACCTGGTACGAATTGGTCCTTGCCCGACTGACCAAGCCCGGCACCTTCCCGCCACTGATCCAGATCGAAGCTCCTGACGAAGATTCCAAGTAGCGGCTCCGGTGTGGCGGTTCCGGTTGGGGGGGGGCACGCCCCCGTCAGACAGCACCCAGGGTCGGCCACTCTTCTGCCAGGCGCGGCATTCCGGGAGGGACAACGCGGATCCCGGTATCGCTGGTGGACGGCATCTGGCTGAGTACCTGCTCGACGGCATCGACCGTGCTGTCGAGGGTCGATGTTCCTGCGGTCAGTCCGCAGGTCAGGACTCCCTCGAACCATTCCGGGGCCAGATCGGATGGATGCTCGATATGCAGTGTTCGCACCCCCCGCTCCTCGGCCAGGCGGGCGAGTTCCCGCGTATTGTTGGAATTCTTTCCCCCGACGACGACCAGGGCATCGACATGGGGCAGCAGGTCGATGACTGCCTGCTGTCGATCACGTGTGGGCTGGCAGATGGTGTCGATCGAACGCAGGTCTGCCTCCGGATAGCGTTCGCGAAGGGCCGCCAGTACTTCTGCGGCGAGTCGTGGTGGAGTGGTCGACTGGCAGATCACCCCCAGGAAACGGCTGGGCAGGTCGCCGATCTCACTGGCGTTGGGGATGACCGTCGCTGAAGGAAGGTCTTCGATAATCCCTTCGACCTCAACATGACCAGGGCGTCCAATCACGATGACATGGCGTCCTTCACGGGTGAGTTGCTGTGCGGCCCGGTGAACACGGGTGACAAGAGGGCAGGTGGTGTCGATCAATTGCTTGCCGGCCGCCGCCAGTCGTTGCCGTTCCCGATCACTGATCCCGTGGGCGGTAATCATCACCTGGTCGGTTGCCGGGACGGTTTTTCGGTCGGACTCGGGTTCTCTCTGGAATCCCCGCACGTCGAGTTGATGCAGGACCAGCGGGTTGTGGACCAGTTCTCCCCGAATGGTGACAGCCTGTGGACAGGGAACCTCCGCCACCACCTGCAGGGCATCCCGCACGCCGAAACAAAATCCAAGATGAGCCGCACGAATGACACGCATGTCAACACCCGGAAGAGAAAGGAGAGCAAGGTTCGGTCGACATCCGCGACCCACAGGCAACCGCAGGCAGTCGGAGCCCTTCACCGTGGGAACGGATTTTGCTTTGCAGTGCAAAGTGATGGGGCGTCAAGATTCATGGAATGGGACTCGGGACGGCAATCGTCGGAACGATCAGCCGGAATGCCAGCGCGGGACGAGACTGGAATTGGTTGTCGAACGTGCGATCGTGGCAGCGTCGGCAATCACTTTCTCGAGAGCCGCAAGGTATTCCTGGAAGCGTTCTCGACCGGCTGCGGTCACCCGGCAGGTGGTCTGCGGGCGATTGCCATGCGTCAACTTTTCGATCACCACCAGTCCGGCTTCCACGAGGACCTTCAGGTGTCGGTTGAGGTTGCCGTCGGTCAGACTGCAGAGGTCTCGCAATTCGGTGAATGCGAGGCCGGCCGGATGAGCCAGGAGTGACGTGAGAATCCCGAGCCGGGCCTTCTCGTGGATGACCCGTTCCAGGCCCTCATAGGCAAATCGCCCGCTCCCCGCATCGGCATTCGAGGCAGACGAGGAGGTGTTGTCAGTCATGACGTCGCTCCAGTGTGAAGTAGAGCAGCAGGGCGGCCAGGAATTGTCCGCCGCCAAATGTGATCGCCATGGACCAGGGAGAAAACGCCCAAGGGCCACGGAACACGACAATGCAGGCAATGCCGCTGAAAAAGTAGTGAAAGCCCAGCAGGGAAATGGCCCGGGGGAGAACCGGGAGAGACGCGAAGATTCCCAGGCTCAACAGGAGGGACCACAGCCCCGGCAGCAGCCATAACGAGTCGGGAGCCACGCAGACCAGGGCGAGGGTCAGGCAGGCTCCAGCCACGAGACAGGGGATCAGCATCTCCAGGGCTCGCACTGTCAGCCGGGTCGTGACCTGTCGGCCTTCCTTCCGGGCCCACAGGACAATTTCCAGCAACTGAATGAACCCGCAAACCACAGCCACACCGACCCACAACAGCACAAATTGCCACGGGTGCTCGGAGACACTGGGAAGCCAGATCATTTGGGCGGTGGCCGCCAGAAGGGCAATTCCCGCTGACAGCGCTGCCGGAACCGAGCGATAACCCCGAAAGGTCGCTGAGTGAGCCAGTTGCTTCTGGATATGGTCCAGTTGAGTCAGGGCGTCATGCAGATCCATGCGGGTCTCCAGCAGCCAGGCGAAATGGCTTCCCGAGAGAGAAGAAACGTCCGTTGGATCTCCGTTCCGGAAAGCTTTGTACAACAAAGTTACAAGATCGAGATCGGCTTGGCAAGGGGAACTGCCGGCGTTTTGCCCCGCCGAATTCGAATTGGGCAATTTGCGGAAGAGTTCGCACCGAATCCCGAGCGGGAAGACACGCGACCCCTGAGGCGCGTCCCGCAGATTGCAGGTTTTCTCAATTCGGCACGGTCATTGCATTTGATTTTGATCGTCGGCACAGCGACTGCCAAAACGGCGACCCGACTCGTGGAATCCCGGACGCGTCAAATGTTGTCGACGCCAATCTTCTCGCTGTGTTGCTGGCCTCATTCCCAAAAATCTCCCCCAACGCTTGTCCTACTACTCCCGTAGTATTTGGATGAGTGACAACCAAATCAGGTGGTGGTTGCACCCCCTGTTTCCATTTTTTCAAGGAGTTGAAGTCATGAGTCGGTTCAAGAAGTCGGCCCCCTGGGTGGTCGGTGTTGCCGGACTGGCCAGTCTCACCCTGTCGGCCTGGAGTTGGGCCCAGAAGAGCCCTGTGCCACAGGTGGTACAGGTCGATCCTCAGGCCATCGCGGCCGCCAACAGTCTCTCGCAGGCGTTCCGGGCGGCATCGCAAAATTCTCTCCCCGCGATTGTTTCCATCGAAGTGCGAGGCAAGCCGGTCGCCCTCCGCGGGGGAGAGGGGATGAATCCTGGTGACATGTTCAAGGGCTCCCCATTCGAAGAGTTGTTCAAGCAGGATCCGCGGTTCAAGGAGTTTTTCGGTCCGCGCGGCGGAGGCTCGATGCCACCATCCCGACCGCAGGGGATGGGTTCCGGGTTCCTGATTGACAGTCGGGGAGTGATCATGACCGCAGCCCACGTGGTTGCCGATGCCGACCAGGTCAAGGTCCGTCTGCATGATGGGCGGGAATACATTGCGAGCGAGGTGAAATCGGATCCCAAGACCGATATTGCAATCGTCAAGATTGAAGCTGAGGGGCCGCTCCCCGCACTTCCGCTGGCGAACAGCGACGAGGTGGAAGTCGGAGACTGGGTGTTGGCCATTGGCAGTCCCTTTGGCCTGGATGCGACGGTGACCGCTGGAATCATCAGCGCCAAGGGGCGTGGACCTTCGATTGCCGAGCGGGAGGATTTCCTGCAGACCGACGCTGCCATCAACCCGGGGAACAGCGGTGGCCCCCTGGTCAACCTGCGCGGTGAGGTGGTGGGAGTCAACACCGCAATCTCGACCCGTGGGGGTGGGAACGACGGTGTGGGCTTCACGGTCCCGATCAATCTCGCCCGATGGGTGGGAGACCAGTTGGCAACCGCCGGGAAAGTCACCCGGGCCTACCTCGGTGTGGTGATCCAGCAGCTCGACGACAAGCTTTCCCGCCAGTTTGGTGTTCCTGTTGGTCAGGGGGCGCTGGTCACCGAGATTCTGCCTGGCTCGCCTGCGGCGGAGGGAGGAGTGCAGGTGGGTGATCTGGTGTTGAAGTTCGATGGAAGGTCTGTCCGTGGCACACGGGATCTGCAGTCGATTGTCGAGCGGTGTCGGGCTGGAGAGGTGGTTCCGATGCAGATCATCCGCGATGGGAAGGACAAGACCCTGAACATCACGCTGAAGGAAATGCCCCAGAACTTCTCCTTGCGGCGCAGTGGCGGAGAGGAAGGTTCTGACAATGGGCCGGCCCAGCCCGAGAAGCCTGTTCCGGGAAAGGTGAGTGAGTTGGGATTGCAGGTCGAATCGCTGTCGGCGGATGTGGCTCGACAACTGGGTTACAAGGATGGCACCAAGGGTGTTGTGGTCACCTCGGTCGAGGCGGATGGACCGGCTGCGACTGCCGGATTGCGGGAAGGTCTGCTGATCGAACGGGTCGGTCAGCAGAAGGTCACCACCGTCGACGAATTCCAGCAGGCGATGAAAGATGCCGACCTCTCCAAGGGTGTGCTGCTCCTGGTCCGGAATGCCCGGGGAGTCAGTACCTTCATCGTCGTGAAGAAGTAGGTGCGGTGACCGATGTTCGGGGCCATCCGCGATGGTCCCGGACGCATGGCCGCGGTGGCTTGGGGAATGACCATGTGTCTCTCCAGGACCTCCGCGGCCTTTTTTCATTTCCAGCGACGCCAATCGGGAAGTTCATGGGTATGATGGGAGACCGAGAACTTCTGTCCCGGGAAAGATGCAGACTGCATTGTTCCCCCTCTGCCCGTGCGTGAGTTCCATGAGTTCACCCGCCATCGTTGTCGATTCGCTGCAGAAGACCTATCGGGATGGATGGATTTTTCGCCGCAGGGTCGAAGCACTGCGGGGTGTTTCCTTCGCCGTCGAGAGAGGGACGATCTTTGGGCTGCTGGGTCCCAATGGTGCTGGAAAAACCACACTCATCAAGGTCCTGATCGGCATTGTCCGCAAGTCGGGGGGCTCGGCCGAATTGCTGGGTTACCAGGCAGGCGATCTCCGGGGGCGCAGGGGAGTGGGATATCTTCCCGAGACCCATCGCATTCCCAGGCACCATACGGCGAACTCGGCATTGGAGTACTACGGGGCCCTCAGTGGGCTGACTCTCCGCGAGATCCGGCGGCGGCGAGTTCCGCTGCTCGAAACGGTCGGGCTGGGCAAATGGGGCGATACTCCCGTTTCCAAGTTTTCCAAAGGGATGCAGCAGCGGCTGGGGCTGGCTCAGGCGATGTTGCACGATCCCGAGTTGCTGATCCTCGATGAGCCCACCGATGGGGTCGATCCCGTTGGACGCAGCGAGATGCGGCGGGTGTTGAAGGATCTGAAGGACCAGGGAAAGACAGTCTTCATCAACAGCCACCTGCTGCAGGAAATCGAGCTGGTCTGCGATCGCGTGGCGATCATGAACCGGGGACAGGTCCAGCGGTTCGGCAAGATCGACGAACTGACCCGGCGGGCCGAGGCTGAGTGCGGCTTCGTGCTCCAGGGGGATCCTGCCCGGATTCGCACGGTGATGGAGCAACAGGGACTCCCTCTGCCACTCCTGGAGCCCGATCTTGAAAAGGGCCGGGAAATGCGTTTCTCGCAGCGGATGCCGGACCAGGCGACCGTCGACCGGTTTGTCGATGCCCTGCGGCGTGAAGGCATCAGCGTCGTGGAACTGACTCGCAAGAAAGACACCCTGGAAGAGGCCTTCCTGGGGATTGTCCGCAACAAATCCAACCCGTGATTTCCTCATGCGACCTTACCTGGGCATTCTGAGAGATTCCTTCCGCGAGGCCGTGGCGTCGCGCGTGCTGTGGATCCTGTTTGTTGTGGCCACGCTCTTTCTGGCGGCCATCGCGCCGTTTGGAATCCGTGACGTCAAGCCGACGCGCCTTGTGCGCAATTCGGTGGTGAAATGGAATGAGTTGGCCTTGAAGTTGGCGGACCAGGCTCCGAAACCTCCGCCAGCTTCTTCGGAGCCGACCACACCGGGTGATTCGTCCAATCCACCGCCCGCCCCCTCCCCCGAGCCGGCCCCGGCCCAGCCGGAAGCGACGGCAACCGTGTCCCCCAAGGGGGGAGAGAGCAAAGCCGAGACGGCCGTCGGACGCGTCTGGAACCAATTGTCGCCAGATCTGCAGAAAGCACTCGCGGAGGTCAGTCGTGAACCGGGGGAAGGATTGCCCCGCCAGACGGCTGAGACCCTCCTGCGGGAACTGAACGAACTCCTCAAAAGCAGCAGCCTGTATACAGCTGCGGCGTGGCCCGATTCGGCACTCGGAACCGAGGCCCGGGAATTGCGCGACCGGGGTCTGGGCAATCTTCCGACCGAGGACCTCGCACGCTTCAACCGGCTGCTCCTCGAGTCGGCCTTCCCCCAGGAACTGCCTCACAACTCGGCGACCGACACCCGGGTTGAGTATTTTGGTTGGACTCTGGGGGAGGGGTTGCCTCTCTCGCGGACCCAGTTGATGCCGGTCCTGCGGGTTGTGATCAACCAGATTGTGAACTTCATGGTCGGTGCCCTGGGGGGATTTGCCGCAATCCTGGTGACCGCGTCGATGATCACCCAGACCTTTGAGCCCGGTTCAATCGATCTGCTGCTCAGCAAGCCGGTCTCACGCACCCTGGTCTTTCTCACCAAGTTTGCCGGGGGGTGTGTTTTTATCGGCCTGAATGCCGCCTACTTCGTGGCGGGGATGTACCTCGTCGCCGGCTGGCGCTTTGATCTGTGGATTCCCCGGTTGTTCTGGTGCATCCCGGTGTTCCTCTTCATGTTTGTGGTCTTCTACTCGGTCTGCTCATTGGCCGGGGTCCTCTCCCGCAACACGATTGTGGCGATCGTGCTCACGATTGTGTTCTGGGGGTTTGGCTGGACGGTCGTCCTCGTGAAGACGGTCATGGAAGGTGTCGCCCTGAATCCAAGTCGGGTGGTGTCACTGGTCTCTGCCGGGGAAACCTGGTTCGGAAATACCGAGCGGGGTCAATTGCGGGAATGGAATGGTGACGCCTGGGACGATGTGTTTCAGGCGGCGGGAGACCGGCGGCGCCCTCCCGTTGCCGCACTGTCCCCCCGGTTGGTCGGGCCGGTCTACAGTCCCGTCGATCAGCGGTTGTACGGAGTGCAACTTCCACCACCACAAGGACGGCGTGGCTTTCGCCTGTTGGCCCCTGCTGTCAATCTGCAATTCGCCGGCCCCGAAGATGCCTGGGCTCGGCAGGAGGGGCCGTCGGCCCCGGCAGGTGTGCGGCAGTTGTTTCTCAACGCCCAGAACCAGTTGTTGGCTGTGGCGACGGATGGTGTCTTTCGACTCGAGGTTGCCGAGGGGCAGGCCCTCTCACGGAAGACTTCCAAGTTTGTCTTCCTGGGACCCAATCCCCGCCTCAAACTCGATGAAGACAGTTCGGCCAGTTTTGAATTGGCCACGGGGCGAGTTGTGACCTACGGACAGGGGACGCTCAGCCTGCTTGCTCCCGCAGCGGACGGGAAATACGAGTTGGTGGCAGAGCGCAGGTTTGAGGGAGATCCGAAGGCTCCCGAGGGTTTGTGCGTGGTCTTGAATGGCAAAGTCCTGCTGGCCCAGGAAGATGGCCGGATCCTGGAACTCGACGGAACCGACCTGGCGACCCGGCGGGAATACGAGGCGTTCCGGTACGATGACCCTCGCTTCACCGCGGTGTCACCCGACAGTCGGTGGTGTGCGGTGCTCTACCACGGGGGGGATGTGTGGTTGTACGACGCTGTGGCGGGCGAACCGATCCGTCCCCGTCTGACGGGACGTGGTGACCTGTCGGCCGTGGGATTCGATCGTGAGGGAAGCCTGATGGTGTGTGATCGGGGAACCCGGGTGATCCGCTATGACCTTGCGACGGGGACTGAAAAGAGTCGTTCGGCACCGACTCCTGGACTGCTGGACTACAGCTACTACTACGCGGTCAGGCCCCTCTACTCGATCTTTCGCAAGCCGGTGGAACTGGACAATGTGAGTACCTGGCTGCTGACCGAAAAGGATTCTCTCTCCATGGCGGGACCCGAAGAGGGAGACTTGCAGCAGGCCCGTACGAAGCTCGATGCGTGGGGAACGATTCGACACAGCGCGATTTTTGTGGCGGTGGTCCTGGGACTGACCTGCCTGTACATCTCCCGTCGCGATTTCTGAACACCTCCGCCTCGGGGGGCGAGACGTGTGCTGCGGCCCGTCCGTTCCGTGTGTCGCCGTGGTTGCCCAGCGTTTCTCAGAGGTTGCCCTCGGTTGAGGCGGCATCCTCATCTTCCTCTTTCTCTTCCGCCGACGCCTCTCCCTTCGGCTTGATCAGGCAATCGCCATGATTGCGGAGGTGGTGTTTCCACTGGCGGATCGACGAGGCACGTTGTTGTTCGGTGGCATTGGGATGGAAGTTGAAATCCTGTCCGGTCAGGGCTTTCAGGTGGTGAATGGCCAACGAGCGGATCGACAACTCGGGATCCGAGAGCCGCTTCAGGAGTTCGGCAGACTTGGACTTGTTCTGCGCATCGCGCCGTGAATAGCCCCACAGCAGCTCGTACACAGTTTCCGCCTCCAGGGTCGTGTAACGCAGCGCGAGTTGCTCTTTGAGCACGTCCGGATCACCCTCCTCAGAGACCAGCCAGGTCCGCAGGCCCACGATGGCCGCCCGCCGGGCTTCTTCATGGCGATTGCTCTTGAGGATCTTGACCATCTCCGGGACGTTCCCCGTGAGGGCCAGTGCCTGGGCCGCCAATTCACTCACCCGGGGGTTGCTGTCTTTGGAGATGCCCGAAATCGAGGACTCAACCGGTTCATCCCTGGTGAAGCTGCGGGCGAACAGCGTGGCGGCTGTCCGCACGGACGACGTCTGCTTGGACGGGGTCATCCAATCGGGATTCCGCCAGGCAGTGGCGATCGCCGGCCGGGCGGTACCGTCGTCGTCCACGGCGACAGGCAATTCCAGCGTTGCCGGGCCTTTCAGTTCGACCGCAAATTCCCGTTCGCCCAGGTGAACGACATTCGCCCGCCCGCTGGCGAGGTGCAGGGCTCCCCGGCCTGGATCCACCCCAGCCCGCTGTTCAAACCGCGTGGCCATTGGGCGGGATGCTTCGACGCCCAGCACGGCATCGTTGGAGAGGGTCACCACCCAGGTCGCCTGGGTCAGATGCAGTGCAACGGTCGGGTTGCCGGCACCATCACTGGTGTCGGGCCGAATCAGCAATCGCCCCGTTTTCAGATCAACGGTCGGTGTAGTCCCCCGGACCGGTGCCTGGAACACCAGCCTGCTGCCGGGTTGCACAGCGAGCTGCACTCCGGGAATCGTGATCTGGGATTCGAAGGGATTCGGTGCGGCAAATGCCCGGCCGAATGGAATCGCGGCCCCCTGGGGTTGAACCTGCCACGATTCGTCATTCCCCAGGTAGGCCAGGGCAATCCCTTCCGAAGAGGTGTAGGTCCCGGCGGATTGATTGGAATCGACGGCTTTGCCTTTCCCGGCAACCGTCCGCGTCGGGCCCGGCGGGGCCGTGCTTCCGACAGCCTCCTTGGGATTGGATCGACCGGTCTGCTTGCGATAGGGGGGAGACTCCAGGTCGGGATCGTTTTCCACATCCGGCAGGCCCGGTCCCTCAACGGGAGGAGCCGAGTCGGGTGTTCCGTCTGTGGTCGCTGC
>Ga0315904_10006195_pt1 | contig 16429 bp, 26 predicted proteins | sample LakEriMetagenome_6_FD_203529 | JGI IMG/M metagenome (GOLD analysis project Ga0315904, IMG submission 203529) | Freshwater fungal communities from buoy surface, Lake Erie, Ohio, United States - Buoy 12 MA120 | ecosystem: Environmental > Aquatic > Freshwater > Lake | place: USA: Lake Erie, Ohio... | reverse complement strand
ACGCCCGCGGCTGATTTTCGAGCACCCCACCCGGGTCAGGGGGAGGGTAGGGGGTGGGTCAACGCTTGTCCTCGCATTGCGCGCTGCCGTCCGGCTGCACGACGTAGCTGTCACACCAGCCCGAGACACCCAAGGTGCACTGCGACGGCTGGGCGACGACGCAGACGCCGTCGTGGCAGCATAGCCAGCCCGAGCTCGTCGACGTCGAGCACTCGTGCGTGTCGCAGTCGACGCACCAGCGCCCGTTCTCGATGTCGCACAGGTGCTTCGCACCCGTTGGCGTGCTCGCGCGCGCGTGCGTACACGCGGCCCCGACTACCATCGCGAACACGAATGCCTTGAACTTCATTCTTCACGCTCCCGCTGCTGCTGCAGGGCCACGATCCGCAAGCTCGGCGGTACGTCCGGCGTCTGCGTCCCGCTCGCTCGGGCCTGCTCGACCTGCACCTGGTAGACCGCCAAGTCACGCACGAGCGTCTCGATGTCCTCGGCCTGCTTCTCCATGAAGTCGAGACGCTGCTCGACCGCACTCGGGGCGATCACGCGCTGCAACACCTGTGTGGTCGTCGGCGCTATCAGGCCAATCGACGCGGCGAGCGCGGTGATCGCTGACGTCACCATGCGAGGCGTCCACGTCCCTCCCCCGTCGCCGCTCACCTTGGGTGCCCCTATCCTCGCTGCCAGCTCGGATCGCAGGGCATCCTTGGCCTTGCTGCCCTCGGGTGCCTCGCTGTACTCGACGAGCAGCTGCTCGGTCGAGCTCTCGTGATCGCGCTCGACCACGGCATCCGGCACACGACGACCCTTGCGCATGGTCGTGATCTTCGCGGTGTCCTCGGCTGCCATGTCGTGCCCTTGAAAGAGCGAGGCCCAGCACGCTCGCTCGTGCCGGGCCTCTAGTTGTTGCGTCTTCCCCCTCGCGCCCGAAGAGACCAGTCATCCGACCCGCTTGCCTCACGGAGACCCCTGGCCCTCAAGGCGCAACTGTCCGACGCGATTCGATGGTGCGGTGCCCAATCCCTTGGGTCAATGTCGCTTTCTCTTGACCTCACCACGTCTGGGCCTCGCCTGGCACGTACGCCGCCGGTCGGCCTCTGTCCCTCACGACGCACCGCTCTTTCGTGCATCCCGCCGCGTCATGCTCGGCGATCGCCGCATGCCACTCGTGCCGGCGCTCGAACAGGTCGGGCCAGCACGCCGATGGGGCGATCATGCCTGCCTCTGGAATCGGCGGCCGTCCTGCGAGCACCTCGCCGAGCACGTGCGCCCACCTGGCGCGCCACACGTAGGCCGCCGTCGTCCCGCACGACTCGACCCAGCGCTCGACCCGATCGGCGTCCTCTTGACCGAGCATCGTGAGCGCGCATGCCCTCAGCCAACCCACGAGCGCCCAGGTCTGCGCCTCGTTCTGTCGTCGCTCCTGCTCTTGCCACCATCCTGCCGTCACGGCTGCAAGGCGGCGCGCCTGCTCCTGCTCGGCTGTCGTCTGCTCCACGAGCCCGGCGTAGGCCAGCAGCGGGGCCTGTGCTGCCGCTTTTGCGTTCTTCCGCGCTGCCGCTCGCGCGTCCTTCGTGGTCACGGCTGGTCCCCGATCTGCCCGTGTTTCCACGCATAGTCTTCGAGCTGCCACATCATCGTGATGCCCAGCAGGCCCAGACCGCGCTGATCCAACGACGGCTCTTTCTCGAGGCTGCGACAAGAGCACCGCCCGGCGGCGAAGTCTGAGCCGTCACCCAAGACGCGCACCTCTGGCGCTGGATGGCCGGTCCTTCGTGTTGCCGTTCGCCTGCGGACACCCATCGGGCAGCCGCAGCCCATCGCGATGCGGGCTGCCCGTTGCCTCGCCGCAAACTCCCGCGCGGCATCAGTGCGCGACATTGGCCCTCGCCTTCTGCCCTGCCGTGCCCTTCGCTCCCCATCGCAGACGCTCGGCCCTCGCCCTGCGCTCCGAGCATCCGGCCCAGCCCGCGATCAGCCCGTCGAGCTCGCGCAGCGTCCTCGCTCGCTGACCCTGCCGGCCCTCGGCCAGCTCGCGGGCGTCGAGCTCGAACAACTGCCGCGCGCCATCGAGATCGCGCGCTGGCTGCCTCGGCCCCTGGAACGGCGCCGCGGCGACCTCGTCGAGCACCCTCGTTTGCTCGGCCTCCGCGGCCGTCAGCTCCCTCGACCTCCTGCAGGTGCGTATCACCCCGTCGACGCCCATCCACCTGACCCTCGCCGTGCGCACCTCGACGCGCTGCTCGAGCAGGCCCGCGCTGTCGAGCTCGGCGCGGACGCGTTCCACTGCTTCGTCGACCAGCCTCGCCCTCTTCGCCGCGAGCCCGCGCAGGCGCTCGGCCTCGCGTTCGTCCTCGACCTCGGCGGCCAGCACGTCGGCCTCGTCCTGCGCGTCGCTCGGCTTCGTCGCCCAGTCCTCGAGCGCGGCCGCGATCGGCCCGTGTGGGTCGATCCCCGCCCTGCACATCGCCGCGTAGATCGCCGAGGCCTCCCAGCCCGAGCTGGTCTCGGCCGTCGTCTGCACCCGCTCGTCGACGTCGACCTGTACCAGGCCGGGGCGACGACGCGCTACCGCCCAGCCGATCGCCTGCTTCACGCTTGCGAACCTCATTCGACCTCCCGCACCGCGTCGAGCAGCTCGCGATACCTCGCCCGCGACGCCCCCAACCGCTCGCGCGCCTCGGCCGTCCCGAGCTGGTGCGCGAGCACCTCGAGCGCGAGCTCGCCAGCCTCGGCCGCCGTCTCGGCCCCTTCGAGCACGCCCACGTCGATCCCGGCCCGCAGCAGCCGGCCGCGCGCATGCTCGACCACGCTCTTGTGCTCGGCCTGCACGACCGCCCTCGTGAGCTTGACCGGCTCGCAGCCGCCCGACGCAGCTGCTCGAGCTGCCAGCCACCCCGGGTGGACCGGGTTGTCTCGGACCTGCGCAGCGCGACCCCGACGAAGGTCGGCCAGCCAGACCGAGCCGAGCGCGTGCGTGGCCAGCTTGCCGATCGCCTCGCCGCTCGCCGCCGTCGACGGGTCGGTGAAGTCGTGCACTTCGCCCGTCGAGCCGTCGACCAGGTGCAGCGCCTTCCCCTGCACCCGCAGCTCGAGCCTCGTGAGCGCCTCCTCGCCGTCCCAGCCGGCCGCGCGCAGCCGCTCGACGTAGCCCGCCGGCGGGTCGCCTCGCAGCACCGCGAGCGCGGCGCCCTTGTCGTAGATCGCCCCGCTGACCGGGTTCCCCGACGACCCCGACCCCGACCGCCGGCCGAACTCGATCGCCCGGCAGTGCCCTCCCTGGGTCACCGGCTGCACGAGCATCTTCGTCACGATGGCCTTGTGGTCGTCGGCGGTGAACGGCCAGCCGACGAAGTCCATCGCGATCTCGACCCTCGCTTGGCGCCAGCCGATCGACCTCGACCAGGCCCAGCCAGACCCTGGCTCGTCTCCCTGCTCGACCCCCAGCAGCCACCAGCTCACCAGCGGCAGCACCCGCGAGCACCAACGCGCCGGCCCCTCCGTCCAGGCCGCCCGTGCCTCGATCTGGGCTTCGCACCTCTTGCCTGCGATCTCGATGCGTGCGCCGCTCGTCCAGAGCACGAGCGCGCCCTTCGTCTGCTCGAGCTCGACCTCGACTATGCCCTGGCCACCGACGCCCGCGAGCTCGACGACCCTCGCCCCCTTCTTCGCTCGCGTTCGCAGGTCTCGCACGAGCCCCCTCCGTTCGGCGCCATCAAGACCCACGAAGTGCCGCCGTCGATCACGGGCCCGACCAAGAGCCGTGGTCGCGTTGGTGACCCTTCCTCGTCATGTATGAACGCGACCTGGCTGGCGGTCGCGTTCAGTGGTGCCGGGTGATCCAGTACTTGCGCGACCTCCCCTCGCTGCGCGTCTTGGCGTTGCTCGACGTGCTCGACCAACGCGACCGCCTGCCGCTGCGTTGGCTTCTGGCCACGCAAACGAGCCACTGCGGCGACCAGCACGAACGCGACCGCCCCGATCACGACGTCGAGCACGCTGCGCTTGGCCTTCACTGGATCACCTCGCCCGTCTCGGCGTCCACGATGCGCCGCACCGTCTGCCTGCGCCCCTCGACCTCGACCCTCACCTCGGGGCCGAGCCTCACCACGCGCCCCTCGTCGGCAAGGTCGGTGCGCCACAGCACCGGCTGCCCGTGCTGCAAGCTGTAGATCTGGCCCCACGTCCAGCCCACGAGTATCCCGAGCTCCTTCACCCTCGCCGGGGCCAAGCTCGCCGACTCGCACGTGTGCGTCCGCTGCCACGAGGCCAGCACCTCGACCGCCCGCTCGGCCGCCACGCTGCCCGGCAGCACCTCGCTGATGCGCAGGTCGATGTCGGCCGCCAGCGCCAGCAGGTCGAGCCCATGGCGCGCCTCGAAGTCCGCCCGCGCGCTCGTCCGAGCCTCGCCAGCCTCGGCGTGGTGTCGAGCACACAGCGGCACGAGGTCGTGTTTCGAGCCCTTCGCCCCGCCCTGGCCCCTTGCTATCGCGTGGGCCGCCTGCGGCTGCTCTCGGCACCCCTTGACCGCGCACCCCATCGCCCTGACCAAGGCCGCGCGCGCTCCGAAGTTGCGCTCGAACACCTTGGCCTTGCGCTTGCGGTTGACCCGAGGCAGCGGCGCCCGCCGGCTCGACCGCGGTCGCGAGCGTCGCTCCCAGTCCCGCAGCTTTTCGACGTCTCGCCTCACGTGTAGACCTTCTCTTTCTCCTGCCAGAACCCCGAACCCAAGCACGTCGCGCAGCCGGCCCCTCGCCCGCTGCACGCGTCGCAGACCCTCGCCCGAGTCCCATCGGCCTCGAGCGGCGGCAGCCCCTGGCGACCCTGCGCCCGCAGCCACGCGTCCGTCTCGGCCCGCTGCTTCGCCCGCAGCAGCCTCGTCGCTCCGAACGCCCGGCCGAAGATCATCGCCGCGCTCGTCAAGAACCCGCGGCCGCGCCCGCCCGTCCAGTAGCCCTCGGTCGTCAGCGCCTCGTGCATCGAGGCGATCGCGTCCCCGTGGCAGGCGTCGTCGGGCAGCCCGCGCGCCGTCCAGAGCAGCACTGCCTGCCGCTCCGCGCACCAGCAGCCCAGCCGCGAGCCCGCTTCGAGCTTGCGCAGCTGCTCGACCACCTCGTGACCGGCTGCGACCCTCTCGGCGAGCTGACGCATGAACGCCCCCATGGCCAGCGAGCGATCCTTGAAGTCGGCGATCTTGAAGTCGTTGCAGAGCGGCGCGCGGTGATGCCCGCCGAACTCGCGGCCGATGTAGACCACCCCGCGCGGGAGCGGCTTGTCTCGCTCGGCCTTCACCAGCCGGAGCGCCGAGGGCTGAAAGACCTGGTCGATCCTCCGGCCGTAGCGGTCGAGCTCGGCTTCGAGCTCGTGCCTCGCTTCTTGATAGAGCGTCATGGCGAGAGCAGGTCGAGCTGCTCCGGCTCGACGCGGGTGGGCGTGATCGGCTTGGCGAGCGCGGCTCGCCGCGCAGCTCGGCGCGCTTCGACTTCCGCAAGCTGCTCGGCGCTCGGCGGGCCGAACGGGTAGCACGGGCCCTCGGTGCGCTGGCCGTGGATCAGGCCGCTACCGTCGTCCGGCTTGCAGTCGCGGCCGGCCGGCACCTTGCACGCCGGGCACTCGCGACCAAGCCACGCGTCGAATCCGGCCCTCACGACGACGCGCCTCCTTCGACCACGGGCCACGCCTCCCACTGCCGTGCCTCGGCTGGCCGCGGTTCCCATGGACGAAGCCTCGACCAGGTGACCCGCAGCACCGGCAGGTCGATCAACACCTGCACGCCGACGATCTCGAGGCTGCCCTCGTGGCCGAACTGGCCGATCAACCTCGTCGCGTCGAGGCGTGCGAGCTGCAGCTCGAGCTCGCCCTCGTCGACCTTCAAGGTTGCCGCCATCGCCCCGGCCTTCTCGACCACCTCGACGGCCCCGCACTCGCTGATCCACCTCATCCGAAACGCACCTCCCGCAGCAGCTCGGCCGGCGCTCGCACGAGGCCCTGCTGCCCGCGCCATGGCACCGGCTTGCATTGCCGCGCGCCCTTCACCTCCCACGCAAAGCCGTCCGTCGCCCACACGCTCTGCGACTCCTCGACGGGCTTGCAGTCGACCATCTCGACCGCCCCGATCACGTGCCCGCACTCCAGCTCGAGCGCGTCGAGGTCGAGCTCGACGTCGATCATCTTGCAGGCCCGCAGCCGCGAGATCGTCGTCTCGACCTCCTGCCGATCCCACTGCTTCCCAGCGGCGATCAGCACTGGCCCGCGGTGCTTGTGCTTCTGGGGCCGGTTCTCTACGTCCTTGATGCCGCGCACCAGCAGCGCTGCCCACGGCTGATGCACCGACAGCACCCGCACGTCGACGCCGGCCTCGAGCATGTCCGAGCCTTGCTCGGTGGCCTCGACTTCGACCTCGACCGCGCGCGGTCGGTATAGACGTTTCGCTCGCGCATGCGGCTCTTCGACCCGCGGCCCGACTCGCCCACACGCCTGATGCTGCGACTGGCATTGCATGTACCAGGCTCCGTTGAGCCACGCGTTGCCGTGCGGGTCCTCGATCCACGCAGGTGCCCACCTTCCACCACACCCAGGACAGCACTCGCCAACTGCCTCAAGTGTGAAGACCTGCGCCTCGGCTTCGCGCGTTTCCTCGATGCGTAGCATCGCCGACCCTGCCCCTGGCTTCTCGGGCGCGAAGTTGTCGACGTGCACCACGCCGATCTCGCCGAACTCGCGCCAGAACGCCCCTACCTTGTCGCCGAAGTAGAAGATCACCTGCGCGTAGCGGTTGCCCGCGACCTGCTTCCCGCGCTGATCGAGGAACGCCATCCGCCCCCGCACCCAGCACACCGCGTCGGCGCGGCGTAGCAGCTCCTGCTGCGATGCCGTGTCTGTCGCGACGTTCACCAGCAAGATCGCCGCGGTCACCATCCCCGAGCGCCGCCCGTCGAGGATCGCCCGCGCGAACGGGCCCGGGATCGAATAGGGCGGGTTGCACCACACGGTTCCCGCAGCCGGCTGCGTCAAGAACCCGTCCTTGATGTCGCCGAGCCCTCGCCAGCCGATCATCACCTCGGCGAAGTCGTCCTCGGTCATGCCCGCGGCCTGCTCGTTCGACCCGAACTCTGGCGCCTCGGCCGACCACCAGCAGCGCGCCTTCACGTTCCTCTGCGCCACCGCGCAGCTGGCCAGGTCGCAGTCGATCACGCCGCCCAGCACCCGGCGCGCGCGCTCGAGCACGTCCGGCGGCGTGTACCACTCGTCGCCCTTGTAGTCGGCGCCCGAGCTCGTGGCCGTGCACGCCTTCACGACCGCCTTCATGGCGATCGGCTGGCCGCCCTCGTCGAGCTTGTCGATCGCCTCGACCACAGCCCCCTCGTCGAGCTCCCCGAACTCGACCAGGCGCCTGGTCGTGTCGCGCGGGATGCCTGCCGCCTCGGCCACGCGCGCCCGCTCGCCCTTGGCCTTGCCCTTCGCGCCCGGCTCGAGCTTGGCGAGCAATCGCCCGAGCCGATGCCGGCTCTGCAGGTGCACGCGCCTCAAGGCCCGCTCGGCCCGCTCGGCCTCCTCGACGTGCCCGCGCAGCGTCTCGACCACGTCGGCGCTCGCCTCGAGCATCGCGCCGAGCTGCCAGAGCGCCTCGACGTCGTCGGCCTGCTCGATGACCTCGGCCACTGCCACGAGCACGTTGCCGAGCTCGCCCCGCTCGACGGCGCGCTTGACCGTCGCCGCGTCGATCTTCGCCAGCTTGGTCATCGTCGCCCCCGCACGCGCAGGTGATCGGTGCTCACCGCGAGCACGAGCAGCGCCACCACGAGGCCCTGCATGCTCGCTGCGAACACGTGGCCGGCGATGCGCGACCAGGCTCGCTTCTCGTCGTCGCGGTTCATCGTCGCCCCTCCCACTCGACCAGCACGCCGAGCACGAGCCACCACAGCCCGCCGACCGCCTTGCACAGCACCGTGAGTGCCGCGACCCCAACCGCCAAAGTTGCCCACGTCATGCCCTTGCCTCCATCCAATCGATCTCGTCCTCGGGTCGGTCGAAGGTGCCGCCCGGCAGCTCGCCCTCGACAAACGCCGACGCGTTCCCGGCTTGTGCGATCAGCCACCAGCCGAGCCCGGCGATCTCGACCTCCTGCAGCTCGTCGAAGCGCGGCGCGTCGATCTGGGCTTTCCTGCTCGGAAGCGCCATCCGCAGGATCGCCGACTCGGCCCGCTTGCTCTTCGCGGCGTAGGCCCGCAGCATCCGCTTTGTCGCCTCGCGCACCGACACCCTCGCGATGTCGGCCGACCTGTTCAGCGCGGCCTCGGGGTCGGGGCTCTGCTGCATGCGCAGCAGCCCTCGCAGGTAGACCTTGCGCGCGGTGGTGAGAGCCGCGGTCGCCCGCGAACCCATCGGCAGCTCGCCGTCGAGCAGCACCTCGATCGTCGTCGCCGGCGACACCCATCGGCCGTGTCGCCACGCGAACCGAGCCCGCGCTACGTGAGCGGCCCCTATCAGCGCGAGCTCGAGCCCGAGAAAGTCGACGTCGATCCCGTTCTCGCCGAGGCGCTCGCCGGCGACCTCGTCCACGCGCTGCGCGGAGATGTAGGCACGATCGCCCGCCCAGCCGTCCGGCTCGACCGGCTGCGTGCCCGCCCGCGCGCGCGTCAGCGCTTCCATGGCCGCGTGCTCGCCCTGCTCTCGGCGCTCTCGCGTGCGCTCTACCAGGTAGCGCGCCAGCACCAGCGTGGCGATCAGCGTGGCGATCGCGTTGATGACCTGCACCAAGGTCGTCATCCCGGCATCCCCCTCGTCAGCGACGGCAGATCGGTCTGTAGCGCCCGCGCCAGCGCCACGAGCGAGCGCAGCTGCGGATCGACGCGACCGCTCTCGTAGTTGATCAAGCTGGTGCGCGACATCTGGGCCGCGTCCGCGACCTGCTCCTGCGTCAGCCCGAGCTCGATGCGCCGCGCCTTCAAGCGCTCTGCCAGCACCACGGCCGCCTCGCGCCCGCCCTTGCCCTTGGTCAAGAACCCTTCTTCGTAGCTCACAACTGCCTCCCGCGCGGCCGTCAGGTCGCGCCGCACGTAGCGATAGGTCGTGGCGATCGACAGGTGCCCGAGCGCCTCGGCGACCGCGAACGGCTGCGCGTTGCGGCTCATCAGCGTGGCCGCGATCGCCCGCAGGTCGGCGAGCTTCCACGCCCGCCCATCGCTCCGCTTGCCCGCCCGGCCGTTCTGCTCGAGCCACTCGGGGATGCGCTTCCACTGCGCCTGCGTCTTCTGCAGCGGGCGGTCGTGCTCGCGCGTCCTCGCGGTCGAGAACAGCCACGCGGTGCCCTCGACCCGAGCGACGCCGATCCTGCGCTTCACGATCTCGAGCGCCTGCTCGCCGAGCGGCACCGTCTGCGCCCGCCCGATCTTCGTCATCGGCAGTCGCAGCGTGCGGGCCTTCAAGTCGATCCACTCGACGCGCACGCCCCGGATCTCGATGGGCTGCAACTCGCGAGGCTTCCGACCCGCAGGTCGCTCGGTCGTCGCGCTCATGCTCGAGCCTCACTCCCGCTGTACGCGGTCTCGGCCGCGCTCGCGTACGCGCGCGCCCTCGCCAGCTCCGCTGCGAGCTCGGCTCGGTCCCGCGCCTGCAGCTCGAGCCACTCGAGCATCGCCTCGGCCCGGCCGCACGAGGGCGCCGCGACCGGCCCCTCGTCATCGTCGCCAGAGTGCGCCGCAACCCCCTCGGCAAGTGCCGAAAGCTCGACCCCTGGCCCGTCCGTGGCAACCTCGCCGCAGGTCGTGCAAGTGCGCTCACCTTCTGGGCTCGCCACGACCGCCACCCACTCCTCGCACTCCTCGCACCACGCCTCGCCCGGGGCGCGCACGCTGATGACGACCTCGGTGCCGTCGCCGCCCTCGTCGACGTGGGTCGCGATGTTGTGCATGCGGATCGCCATCAGGGCCCGCTTGCCGATCGTCACGACTCGACGCCCGCGCTCGAACACCAGGGCTGCGACCAGCGCTCGCAGCTGCTGGATCTCGGCCAGCCGCCGGCCGGCTTCTGCCACCGCTTCCCGCTGGCCCGCCAGCGCCGTCTCGAGGTCGTGCTCGAGCATGCCCATCAGCTCGGCAAGCGAGCGCCCCTCGACGAGATCGCCGAGCTGCTCGGTCATGCGAGCCCTGACGCGCTCGGCATCGTCGAGACACGCCTGCACGCGCTGCATGGTCGTGCCGCGCCTGTATCCCCGACCCGCGAGCCACTCGTCGACGACGCGCAGCCGGTCGCCCGACGCGAGCTCGCCGAACGGCAACGACCACGGCGCGCGCAGCATGTAGTGGCGATGTTTCTTCCCGCCCTCGACGAACTCGACCGCCTCGACCTGCGCGCCGATGCTGCGCACCCACTCGATCACGCGCCGCACCTGCTTCGGCGAGCACCCGACCTGATCGGCGAGTTGCTCCGCGCTGGCCGGGTCGGCCAGCAGCCGCAGAACCCTGAACGCGACGATCCTGTCCTTCATCGTCGGCTCGACCTTCGTGGACGCGTCCATCACTGCACGCCCTTTCGCGCTGGCACATAGTCGACCGTGTCGGGTCGCCCATCAGAGAACGCCGCAAGCGCTCGACGTGCCTCGGCTGCGAATCCTGGCGCGTCCTCGGGCCCGCACAGGATCGCCCAGTCCAGGCCCGACGCGTTGATGCGCTCGGCGTGCTCGAGCACGCGCTCGATGTCTCCGAGCGCGAACCGACCCTGGAAACACCGCCCGTCCGGCGCGTAGGTCAGCGAGAGCACCTGCGTGTCATCGGCAAGCGTGTCGAGCGTGACCACCACGCCCTCGGTGCCGCTTGCGGGCACTTCGATCTGCTGGCCGACGACGAGCTGAACACGCACCAGGTGCGGCAGCAGACGGCGCACATCACTGTTCATAGGTGCGTTCATCAGCCATCACCTCGCTCGAGCTCTCGCTCTTCGATGTCGAGCTCGCAGTGGTCGAGCCCGTGCGCCTCGGCCAGTTGCTTGACCTTGCTCCGATCCTCCCGCTCGTCCTCGACCCGTCGCCACTCATCCGCGACATCGGCCGACCCCACTGCGAGGCACCCTGCGATGGCTTCGGCCAGATTGTCGCCGATGCCGACCGACACCACCTCGGTGAAGCCGACCTCCATCGACACGCGAACTCGCTTGCCGAGCTGCGTCGCCTTGATCCTCACCTCCGTTTTCACGACCGCGCCTCCTCTCCGATGTCCTTCTCGACATCCGCCCAGGCCACGCGCACCGCGGCCTCGACGACCTGCTCGAGCCCCGCGTGGATCTCCGCGATCGGCTCGTCGTGCGGGCAGAGCATGGTCGCCGTGTTGAGCAGCGCCACGACTTCGAGCGCGCTGAACCGGGGCGCGTCGAGCATCTCGACGACCTCGCCGACGAGCGTGTCGAGCAGCTCATTGTCGAGCGCTTCGAGCTCGGCCCCGCCGTCCTCCTGCCACTCCACGAGCCGCAGTCGAAGCCCCGGCATCGCCCGGCGCACGTTCTCCTCGATGCGATCGGCCAGCGTCTTCATGGCTGCGCACCCCCTTCGAGCTGCGTGATCGCCCTGGTCACCCGCAGCCGCACGCCCTGCGGCGAGATCCCGCGGTCGATCAGCCGCACGATGTCGGCGAGCTGATCCGCCACGCGTCGCTCGTTCGCGCGCTGCGACATGCGGTGCTCGGCCTCCTGCTCGCGCTGCCCCTGGGTCACGCCCAGTCGTCGCGCCCGGCTGTGGCAGGCCGACGACGTGCGCCCGACCTGCTTCGCGATGTCCGCGATGCCGATGCCCGCGCTGAGTCCCTCGACGAGGATCGCGTCCTCGCGCTTGGTCCAATCACGCGTCATGGCGAGCGCCCTCCCGCGCGCGTCGCTCGTCTTCGTCGCCCAGCTCGATCAGCGCGTCGATCATCTGACCGAGCAGCAGCGCGGCCTGCCTGCCCTTCGCCACCATCGCCTCGCTCGGCACGGTGGTGATGTCTCGGTCGATCGAGGCGGTCGAGATCGCCTCGAGCAACTCCGCGCACCAGCGCTCGGCCGTGCGCTGCCGCGCGATGCTCTCGAGCAGCGCGTTCGAAGTCGCTGCGAGAGCACCGCGTGTCGCGTCTCGCCGACCCAGCGCGAGCCCCACGACGAGCGCGGTTGCGAGCGCCAGCGCTGCCAGCGGCCAGCCGATCGCGGCTAGAAGCCACGCGATCGCCAGAGCCACTAGCGCGGCCGTCAGAGTTTTGGTCTGCCCGCGGCGCGTCTTGCGTGCGCCACGTGCTGCTGATGTCGAATCATTGCACCTCGAGATCGTACCCATCTTGTCCTTGCGCTTTTTCGAGCCGTTTGCAGGCCTTCCCGGGCCCCGCAAAACCGGATGTAGACCAAGCTTGGCTTTGGGTCAAGAGAAAGCGACATCGCTTTGGGCCCTCCGCGGTGCGATCTTCCCTGCGCGTGGTCGCCATCCTCACCCATCGGTTGGCGGCCTCCTTCCCCACGGCGGGCGACCCCTAGGTCGCCCGCCGTTTTTTCACGAGGCCTGCATGCCAGTCTACACCCTCGAGCTTTCTGGTGGTGCCGAGTTCACAGGCGCCGACGAGAATACTGGGCTGCTCGCGCCCGGCATCGTCGGCCGGTTTCAGCGCGTGCTGATCCGCTCGGTGTTCTTCGAGACGAGCGCGGCGATCTCGACGTGGTCGCTGACCGTGCTGAACACCGCCGGGACCGAGATCGGCAAGCTCTACGCCGACACCACGACCGCGTTCTCGCTGTTCGGCGGGGCCGATGGCGTGCTCGTGCTGCCCGCCGCTGACGGACAGAGCTATCAGCTCAAGTTCACGAGCAGCGGCATCACTGGCGACAGCTCTCTGACGATCGACTACGACATCTTGCAAGGCAAACGCGCATGAGTACCGCCACGTTCAACGGCCAGCAGCAGGTCGCTGCGAGCGTCGCCGACACGCTCGTCACCTCGCTCGACAACAACCTCACCGCCTTCGGAGGCGTGCACACGGTCACGCTCGAGCCTCGCGTGCAGTTCGATGCCGTCTATGGGCTGCTCGGCACCGACCACACCACCTTCACCGCGAACGGTGGGAGCGTCACGGCCTCGAACGGCTTGTTCGTCTGCAACACGAACACCTCCGCTGGCGGCTATGCGGTGCTTCGATCGAAGCGCGTCGCTCGCTACCGCGCCGGGCAGGGCATGCGGATCGAGTTCACCGCTGCCTTCACTGCCGGGGTGGCCGACTCGCTGCAACTCGCCGGCGGGTTCTCGGCGACCGAGGGCCTGCTCGTGGGCTTCCAAGGTGCCGAGTTCGGGGTGATGCGTCGGCAAGCCGGCGCGGTCGCCATCCACCGCCTGACGCTCTCGGCCGGCAGCGGAGGGGCGGAGACAATCACGGTGACGCTCAACGGCGTAGCCTTCCCGATCGCGTCTGGTGGGGCCAAGACCGCCGCCGCGCTGGCTCAGCATCTCGCGTCGCAGACCTACACTGGATGGTCTGCCTCGCCTCCCCAGGCCGTTGGCGCGACGGTCACCTGGCTGCAGGACGTGCCGGCCGCGACCGCCGGGGCTTTCACCCTGGCGTCGACCGGCACGGCTGCCGGGTCGTTCGCCACTGTTCAGGCTGGCGCGCCCAACGTCACCACTGGCACCAACGTCTGGATCCCGCAGAGCCAGTGGAACGTCGACAAGCTCGACGGCGCCGGGCCCAGCGGCATCACGTTGGACCCTACGAAGCTGAACATCTACATGGTCTTGCTCCCGTTCCTCGGTGCCGGGCCGATCACGTACGCGATCATGTCGCCTTTCGACGGCAAGTTTTACGTGATGCACCGGCTCCCGTATCCGAACAGCGCGACGGGCCCCAACCTTCGAAATCCGACTTTGCACGTAGGCTTGATCTCCGCCAGCCTCGGCTCGACCTCGGCTCTGGCCGTGTCCGGCGCGTCGGGTGCAGCGTTGCGCGAAGGTCCGTCGCAGTTGTCCATTCGCGGCCCTCGAGCTGTGCCGGCCACCAACATCACCGCGACAACGACCGAGACGACCGTGCTCGTGCTGCGCGGACGCAGCGAGCTCGGCGGCACCGTGAATCTGCGCGAGATCTGGCCGATCACGCTGCGCGCGGCGAACGAGTCAAGCACCCGCACCGTGCTGCTGCGATGCTACGCCGATCCGGTGCTCGCTGGCACGCCGACGTGGACGCGTGTTTCGTCCGAGTCGTCCGTCGACTACACGCTCGACCCCCTCACGATCTCGAGCGGCGCGCCGTTCGATGTCGCGACGCTCAACCCCCTCGGCGTCATCGATGTCGAGCTGCACGAGTCCGACATCAGGATCGGCCCTGGCGGCCTGATCGCCGTCACGGTTCAGACCAACACGAGCACCGCACCGGTTGACTGCACGGTCAGCTGGCTGGAGATCTAGAGCGCGATCACGGACACGCTCCGGCGCCAGCGGACCGTGAGCGTGTCGGCCGTCGTCACGCGTCCCTGCAGCTCGATGTTGTTGCTGACGACCGCGAGACGAACGCCCGACGACCATCCGCCAAGCGTCCCGCCGGCCCCGCTCAGCGTGAAGCTGACGGCCGGCGCGGCGCCGGTCGTCGCTCGCGTCACGATGCCGCGCAGCTGCACGGTGTCGCCCTGCCTGGTCGTCGGAGCCGCGGCCGGCACCTTGCCGGCTCCGACCGTCGCCTCGACCACCCAGACCGCGCCCGTGGCCACGGTGCCGAGGTCCTCGACCGTGAAGTAGGTGTTCGCGGCGGCGGCCTGCACCAACTCGCTCCACTCCAGCGCGGCGACCGAGCTCTCGACCGTCGTCAGCCGGCCCAGGATCCCCGCGAGCGCCTGGCCTATTTTGGTCGCTTGATCTTCGCGCTGCCGTCGCATCTACCTGCAACTCGCAGGAGTCCTGCGACGCCTGCTACGCGACCGACGAGGTGATCGCCTGGCTGGCCAGCTACGATGCCGCTCGCGATGTCGTCGACGCCTGCGATGGATCGTGCGTCGCTCCGCACGCGGAGATCGACGACATCAGGGACCCCGGCCCGCCCGAGTGCTGGTCGGCGGACGAGGCCTCGGCACGCTGCGCGGCTTGGCGCGGCTACTCGGCGGTGAAGCTGATGCACGATCCGGCCTCCGACTGCGACGAATGGGTCACGGCGGCAACTGCCGCCGACTGATCTGGATGTACCGCACTTCGCCGTTGATCCCGCCTACGCTTGCGTCGAGCCAGGCCCTGATCTCGCGCGAGTCCTCGGGGCTGGCTCCGACCTCGAGCCAGCCCGCGACGCGCACCCACTCGAACACCAGCGACGTCGTCTCGAGCGTGTAGCTGTCCAGGTCGCTCGTCTCGACGCGCAAGTAGGCGGTGCCCGTGCCGCTGATCCGCATGTAAGCGGCGATCCACACCGGCTGCACGCCGGTCCTGCGCCCCAGCGCGTCGTCTCCCGACTGGAGTAGCGTGGCGCCCTGGCAGCCCGTCAGCGCCGCCGGGAGGTCTCCCGGGCTCGAGCTGCTCGTGGGCACGTGGCGCGCCGTGGTGCCGCTGCTGGTGAACGCAGGAGCCTCGTTCGCGGCCAGCCAGTTGGCGAGCGTGTCGCCCTCGCTGCCCGACGACCACGACCACAGGACCGGCCCGAGCAGGTCTCCATGCGCCGCGACCCCCTCGGCAAGCGCCACCACGCCCCCGCCTTTGTCGTCGGCGCTGATCTGCGTCTGCGGCCAGCTCGTGATCGGTTGGGCCCATGCAGCACCGAGCCCGTCCGCATAGAGCGGCGACGGCCAGGCGTCGTCCAGCGAGCACACGACGCGCGCCGGCTGCTCCACGAGCGCCAGATCGATCACCCGGCATGCGCCGACGACCTCGACCCTGATGTCGACCTCGACGCCGACCGCCGACCACTCGGCCCATTGCTCGGGCCCGGCGTCGACGACCTGCGGCACCGCGACCACGGTCCTCGTGAGCGCAGCTGCAACCGCACCATCGGGCTCGGCTGCGAAGGGGGCGGCGCTGGCTGGGATGTCGATCGCCGCCTCGACGTCGTGCTCGACGAGGCCATCCGGCGAGCGATAGGTGACGTAGGCGATCACCTGGCCCAGCGCTACGTCGAGCTCGTAGCCGCCCAGGCCGTCGCTTTGCTGGGTTGGCCCGCTCGGCAGCGCGAGCACGTCGAGGCGCACGAGGTAGCCCGGCGTCAGCGGGATCTCGGTGGCTCGCATCACCACCCGCGCCGTGTCGCTCGTGGGGTAGATCTGCGATCCGCTCGTGGGGTCGCTTCCATCGGGGACCAGCTTCCATTCGCTGTCACCACGCAAGCCGTAGCGCGCGAGCACCCGGCGACCGCTCGCCAGGATCGAGTCGGTGCCGCGCGCGGCCGCGTGCGGCACCGCTGGCGACGTTTGCTCGAGCGCGGCCGCGTCCGGATCAGGCACTGCCGGCACCTAGGCA
>Ga0315904_10006194_pt1 | contig 16430 bp, 28 predicted proteins | sample LakEriMetagenome_6_FD_203529 | JGI IMG/M metagenome (GOLD analysis project Ga0315904, IMG submission 203529) | Freshwater fungal communities from buoy surface, Lake Erie, Ohio, United States - Buoy 12 MA120 | ecosystem: Environmental > Aquatic > Freshwater > Lake | place: USA: Lake Erie, Ohio... | reverse complement strand
ACGCCCGACCTCGACGCGCACACCGGGTGTGAGTTGGCCGATCTGGTCATCTACGCCACAGCTCTGTGGGGCCGCGGCTCGGAGATCCAGATGGAGTGGTTGTCGAGGATCCTTGAGCTCTTCGACACCGCGCCGCCCGGCATCATGTCGAGCGCGCTGCTGATGACCCGCGCCGAGATCTGTCTGCGCAAGACCACGCAAGGTGAAGCATGATCCGCGAAGAACTCCTGGAACGTCACAAGTGCGCTGCCGTGCTGGACGGCGGGCACGTTCGCTTGATCGATCTCATGGGCGACGACGAGCGCATCGAGAGCGTGGCTCGCGTGTCCTTCGACGGGCGCGGCCAGTCCGACCGTCGTCGGCTTCTGCGCTACCTTATGCGTCACCGGCACACCTCGCCGTTTGAGCACGCCCAGATCACGCTCGACATCCGCGCCCCGATCTTCGTGGCTCGGCAGATCATGCGTCACCGCATGCAGTCGATCAACGAGGTGTCCGCGAGGTACACGGAGCTCCCCGGCGACGTTTACCGGCCCACGCCCGACCAGGTGTGCGAGCAGTCGAGCGACAACAAGCAGGGGCGCGGGAAGCCCCTCGACGCCGCGACCGCTACGGCGTGGCTGGAGGCAGACAGTCAGGCCAGCTCCAGTTGCCGCGACCTGTACCGGTGGGCGATTGACGCGGGCGTGTCCCGCGAGTTGGCGCGCATCTCGCTGCCGGTGGCGACGTACACGCGGTGGGTGTCTACCTGGGACGCCCACAACCTCCTGCATTTCCTGGCGTTGCGCCTCGACAAGCACGCGCAATGGGAGGTCCGTCAATACGCGCAGATCATCGCGTCCATCGTCGCGGACTGGCTCCCGCTGACTTGGGAAGCGTTCGTGGACTACCGGATCGGCGCGTTGACGTTGAGCCGGATCGAGGCGGAGGCGTTGCAGGCCATTCTTGGATCTGAGGGCTGCGCCCGCCTGCTGCGCGAGATGAGCGCGCTCGGCGCGTCGAACCGCGAGGTGGTCGAGATGCGCGAGCGGCTCGGAGGTGGCCAATGACCGGGTCGGCAGAGCGCCGGATGGGTCGGCTCGATGAGCGGGACATCATCGTCAACTGGCTGCGGGACCAAGCCGACATGGAGGAGCTCAGGGCGCACGCCGCGGCTGCGAGCCTGACCTCGTACAGCACCGCTGAGTTCAACCGGGCGTACCTCGTCGCAGCTACGCTCAACGACATCGCGGAGCGCATCGCTTCGCTGGAGCACATCACCGGTCGCGAGGAGGACGAATGAGCAACCGACGCATCGACGCGCAGCGCGCCCGCGAACTGCTCGCAGCCGCGACCCCAGGCCCCTGGGGCCAGGATGACACTTGCGGGCACTTTGAGGTTCACATCTACGCCCCCAAGGGGGAGCCGAGACTGAGCATGGACTACTGGGAGAGTCTCGTCATCGTCCACGGAAACGAGGACCAGCCGAGGATCGGCTACCAAGTCGCATGGGGTAACGCTGACCTCATCTGCAACGCGCATGACCTCGCGCAGACCGTGGTGGACCTGCACGCTGAGGTGGAGCGCGCCGCCTCCGCCGAGCGTGGCCGCATCGTGGCGTGGCTCCGTGCCTGGGCCGACGCATACGAGCCGAAATACTCCGTCTATCCTGACGATTGCCGCGATCTTGCCGACCGCATCGAGCGCGGAGAGGTGAAGCCGTGACCATCCAACACGAAGCCCTCGCCCGCCGCGCCGTCATTTGTCCGCGCTGGCGGTGGATGCCGGGGATGCTGCGGCTGCGCGACGCTCCCGGAAAGGCAGACCACGGCAAGCGCGAGGGGCGCGTCGAGGCTCGCGACGATTGGTCCTACGCCGAGTGGCCGTGTCTGCCCGACCTCACCGACCCCGCCACGCTGGGCTGCTTGCTCGCCCTGGTGCGGGAGTCCTGGGGTCAGACCTCCTACACGATGTACTACTACAGCCGGTGGATGTCGTGCGGACGGTGGACGTTGTGCGCGGACCGCGACCAGGAGGTCGATCCGGGTGACGATGTGACCGAGGCTGGTGCGCTGGTCTGCGCCCTGGAGGCCGCGCCATGAAGCGCCACTACACCTACGGCGAGGAGCGAGGCATCGGCACGCTGCTCTACGGTGACGCACGCATCTGGGTGGGCGGCACCTACCGCACCGCGTGTGGGCTGTGGCTCCAGCTCGATGCGTGCGCCGATGACCCGGCTGGCGTCACCTGTGCGTCTTGCTCGCGCAGCCTGGAGCGCGATGCGCCTGACCTGACGGTGCGCTGCATCCACCCGTGGGACGCGCACGCTGGCCTGCACGACTGGCACCAGGAGGTGGCGTCATGACGCCCGAAGACTACGGCAACGCGGAGGGCGAGTTGTGGCTCCCCACGCCATGCGGGCACATCCAGGCCGCGGACATGCGGATCAACGCCTGCCCCTACTGCGGCGCGAGCATCAAACGAAGCCGGGCCGAGGAGGTCGGGCACAACCTTTGGCTGGCTTGGGCCAAGCGTGAAGGACTGGTGGTGAACCATGATCGAGACTGACCGCGAGCGGCTGCGCACCGCAGTCCGCGACCTGCCGGGGCAGAGCACGCGAGAGCTTGCCGAGGCGCTCGGCATGAGCAAGCGCAACGCGCTCACCGACCTGTCGCGCCTCGAGCGCGAGGGACTGGTTGAGCGGTGGTGGGACGGCAGGTCCACGCGATGGTTCCCGCCATGAGCGCCTACTACAACGAGATCGACCCTTTCGCCGCGGCTTGGCTGCGCGAGCTCATCAAGCATGGCCACATCGCACCGGGCGAGGTGGACGAGAGGAGCATCACCGATGTCCGACCAGCTGACCTTGTGGGGTTCACCCAGGTCCACCTATTTGCCGGCATTGGAGGCTGGAGTCTCGCCGCCCGCCTTGCCGGATGGCCCGACGACCGTCCCCTCTGGACCGGCTCGGCCCCCTGTCAGCCCTTCTCTGGCGCAGGACGCCGCGGCGGCACCGACGACGAGCGCCACCTCTGGCCCGTCATGCGCGACTTGGTCGCCGTCTGCCGACCTCCAGTCGTCGTTGGAGAGCAGGTTGCGAGCGGCCTTGGCCTCGACTGGTTGTCCGATGTACGTTCTGACCTGGAAGCCGAGGGCTACGCGGTCGGGGCCGCCGATCTGTGCGCTGCGGGGGTCGGTGCGCCGCACATCCGACAGAGACTCTACTGGGGTGGAGTCAGGCTGGCCGACACCGGCGGCGAACGAGTTCGAGACAGCCGATGTGGATCGGATGCTCGAGCGACGGGAGGAGTGCCGAGCCAAGGGGTACAACGGGAACGGGTTCGGCATGACGCTGGGCATGACGACCATGGCAGTCCTGCACGGCTGGGCGACACCAGCGGCACGCGACTACCGGTTCCCCAACCTGCGACCCTGGGCGGAGAGGGGTGGCGGGACGCGAGGGGAGCAGCTCAACAACCAAGCGGCGCACCTCGCGGGCTGGACGACGGAGGATGGACCGGCGCGGCTCACCGTGGATGGGCAGATGCTGACTGGCTCTTCTGCCGGGATGGCAAGTGGAGGCCAGTTGAACCCGCAACATTCCCGCTGGCTCATGGGGTACCCAGCCGCGTGGGAAGACTGCGCGGCTACGGCAACTCCATCGTCCCGCAAGTCGCGGCGACGTTCCTCCGAGCCCTCGTAGGTGACCCATGAAGCCGACCCGACCCGATGACCCTACCCGCTGCTGGTGGTGCGGCTGGCCCGACGCCGACATCCAGCTCGGCGGCGATCCGCTCCACGGGCAGACCGAGAAGCAGCGCGCAGCACACCAGGGGCGCATCCTGCTGGTGTGCGACGAGGAGTGCTCCGACCGCGTCGAGGTCTTCGTCCAGCTTGAGGAGATCGACGGGCGCTAGGCGTCACCACGCGCCCTGGGGGGCCCCTAGCGCATCGCGGAGTCGATCTCCGCGTCTATCTCATCGGCTAGGCGCACCAGCTCCTCACAGCGGCAGCTAGACGCCTCTGCGCGCAGTCGCGCCACATCACGCGCCATGTGGAGCAGGCCGAGCCGCATGCGGTCTGCTTGCAGCTGCGCCGCATCCCGCTCGACACGGTACTGAGCGGCGCGTGCGCCCGCGGCCACACGCTCGACCAGCAGCGTCACGCATGTCGAGAGACCCGCCACCAGGGCGGGGAGCATCTCGAGCATGGCTCACTTCGCAGGGTGTGAGTCGTCCTGACGGGTTTGCAGCCGCACGATGTCCACGCGCATGGCCTGCACCTCGTCGGACAGGTTGGAGACCCGCGCATCCACCTCTGAGATCTGGCCGACCAAGCCGCCGTCCGCGCCGCCGTCGATCTTCTCCTCGATGGAGTCGAGCCGGGCCTGGAGGACCGACCAGAAGATGTACAGGCCCGTGGCGATAGACGGCGTCGAGCGCAGCGCCTCTGCCAAGATCGCCTGCGGCAGGGTGGTCGGCGTCACCGGCGCGGGAGGCTGCTGCTCGGGAGGGGTAGGGGTGGTCATGTCACGCTCCGGTAGATGCGCGCTGCGTCGGTTGGATCCCAGCTAGCCTGCCACATGGTCTTGGCGGCGTAGTCGAACTTCTGGCCTTTGTCGCCCAAGATGGCGACATGAAGCCATTGGCCAGAGCCCTCGCCCATCGGCTCGTCCACGGACTCCTCGTCGCCGTGCAGCGACTCCGCGATCACCTGACGGAGCGCGTGCGGGAATAGACCGGCGTTGTGCAGGCGGCGCACCAGGCGCAGCAGGTACAACGGCGACAGACCATCGGCCTGGATGTCCGCGGCTTGGCCCTGACCGTGCTGGAGCGGGTCGCCGTGCCGGTAGCCAGAGGTCACGCGCAGCGGCTTGCCCACCGTGGCACGGATGACCTCGAGGCACTCCGCGAGGCGCGTGAGGTTCTGCCGAGCCAGGGGAGGCAGCTTGTCGAGGTCGGCACCGGCGACTCCCTTGCGGATCGTCAGCTCGTTCCAGGAAAAGTGAGCCGTGGGTCCGGTCATGCTGCACCTGAGTCAATCAGATCACGGAGAGCTCGCGCCTGAGCGCGCAGGCGAGCGAGGCGGATCGTCGTCGCCCGGTAGCGCGGCCCGTCCTTGGGCAGGAACGGCAGGCGCGCCTCCAGCGCGGCGATGCGACCGATCACCTCGACCAGCTGCTTCGACGGCGAGCGCGGCACGGCACAGTCCGCGACGACCTCGACCAGGGCAGCGACCCCGGCAAGGATGGCGGGGATCATGCGGCCAACCACCGGCGCGAGATCGTGATCACGGCGGAGATGCCGCCGCCGATCTGACGCGCCTCGACGCCCTGCACCTTGGGCACATGCACCAGGGAGTTCATGATGCCGAGCCGCAGGGTGTCCGCGTGCTGGTCCGTCCAGCCAGGGCCGAGCGCGACCATGTCCGCGGCGAGGTCGAGCAGCTCAGAGCCGACCGCCATCGTCCACGCAGCACGGGCGTCCTTGACGAGGACGCTGCCGCTGCGGAGCGCACCGGACGCCGCGCCGAGCACGGACTGCACGGTCGAGCCGTTCACGGCTGGCCCATGTCGGGGATCAACAGGCCCGCGAGGTCGTCGGCGTCGGAGATGCTGCGACCCAGGAGGTGGCGCAGGTTGTCCACATCGAGAGAGACATCGGACAGCGGCGCGGCCAGGATGAGGTCACGCAGCACCACAACGTGGGCGTGAAGCTGCACCATCTTCTCAACGAGCGACTCTTGGTCAGGCGTCATGTGGCCTCCTGTCGGCCCCTACCGCGCACGCCCGCGCCTAGCAACGCTCAGGCAGGCGACCACGGCAGAGACCCGGTCGAGAGCGGAGCGTACCACGCACGGAAGCGCACCGCGTGGGGTCCGTTGTTCGCCGTGGAGGCGCAGCTCGCGAACAAGCAGATGCGCTGCGCGCCGGTGTGCGAGGACAGGGCGAGAGTCTCGGTGCCGTTGACCACGTTCCCGGCTTGGTCCTGCCCACCGGCAAACGACACGATGTGCTGGGTCGGCGTCACGATGGAGTAGCCAGCCAGGCGCGAGCCGGGGACGCTGCTTTGGCTGTTCGCGGATGCCAGCGTGGCGGCGATCAGCGTGTAGTCTGCCGCGGCGGCGGGGGTCGAGATCCCGATGAGCAGGCCAGATCCACCCGCGGTGGGGTCGCCGTCGTTGTCCACGACGCCCATGCCGACGAGCTCGCTCGCGGCACTACCTGCCCAGCCGGTGGGGTCGCGCTGGAGCAAGAACAGCAGCACCCTGGTCGTGCCGAGCGTCGAGGTGTCGAACGGCAGACCCGACGAGTCGAGGATCGGCCAGGACAGCCACGCGGAAACATCGGGCGCGCCCCCGATGGGCGACGGGTTCTCCAGGTCGAGCGTGATCCAGCCTTCCGCGTCCTGGGAAGCGGACGACACGCGCACCGGCGAGGTGTTGTCCTGCCACACGCCGCCCTGCTGCGACGAGCCGAGCCGCAGCATGCGCCACGGGATCGGCGGGGTCGCCGCGGCACCGCCAAGGATCGGGCCGATCATGTCGTGGACTCAAGCGAGCAGGGCGTGAGGTCCACGCGGGCGAGGTAGGTCACGGAGCCGTCGCCAGCCACGCCAGCTACGTCGAGCAGCACGGCGGCGACACGGAGCAGACCGGAGCAGTCCATCCGCATGGCCATGCCGCCGGTGCCGACAGCGTACCGGGCGAGGCCCGTCGCCGTCGAAGCGGCGATCTCGCGCCAAGTGGTGCTGCGGATGCCCGCGTCGTAGACCGCCCCGCCAGACGGGTTGTGCGACGGGTGCGCGTACAGGCGCATCTCGGCGCTCTCGGCGTCGGCGTACAGCTCGAGGACAGCCGTGCCGGTGGCCGCGGCGTTGAACGAGTAGGTGGACGGGTCCACGGCGTAGTACGCGGTGTTGGCCTTGCCACGGATTCGCAGGACCGGCGTGGCCGACGAGTCATAGCCGGTCCAGGAGTCGGCCTGGACGATGGCCGACACGGTCACATCGGCGTTGATCGCAGCCGCCCACGCCGTGATGAGCGCAGCTCGGGTGGCGAACGGACCCGCGCCAGCGGACACGTTGTTGCCGTCGATGCTGACCCCGTAGCTGGCCGAGCCGTCGAACGTGGCGACGTTGACGTAGCAGGTGCGCCGGAATGGGTCGATGCGGAGCGCGGGCAGCACGAACAGCGCCATGCGACCGGAGATCGGCACGCCGCTGGTGTCGGTCAGCGGGGAGGTGACATCGCTGGCGTCGTAGCCCCCGATGGCGGAGGGACTGCGCCCTGCCGCAAGGTTGGTGACGACGTAGCTGAGACTGACCAGATCGCCTGCCATGTTCACTCCACCGCGAACTTGCGGATCTTAAGGCGCACCGCTCCGACATCAGCAGTCGAACTAGATACGGCGAGAGCAGCGTGATAGATCCTGGCAAAGTACCGATTTGTCGAGGTGTTAACGTCCAGGGGGACGCCGCTCCGGTTGTCGGTCGGGGTTGCGGAGTCGATCTGATAGATCACGGTCTCAGCACCCGTGGATTTAACCACGCTGACGATCTCGACCTTCGTTGTTGTCGAGCCCGTGACCGTTCCGGTGAGCTCAACGAACTGATACCGAACCGTCGAGAGCGCATCCGCGGTCGGGTTCTCCAGGAGCCACGGGGACAGCGACTGCCGAACTTCCGCGTTTCGAGCGGTAGAACCGCCGGTGATATGGTACAGATACCCTTCGCCCGTGCCCGTCACCCGGTACAGGATGTCGGCGGAGGTCGAGGGCTGGACGACTGCCCAGGAGCCCAGATCACCGGAGATGTCTGCATAGACATCGAGGCCGGTCGAGGCAACGCGGTAGGACAGACGGACGCCCGACGACGCCTCTGCGCGGGCGAGGATCCCGTCTTGCGCGTCGATGGTGTCGTATGCGATCACACCGGAGGACGAGACCGTCAGTCGGAGCGTGCCTGAGGACGACCGCAACGCGATGGTGTCGGAGTAGATCCCGAACGAACCACCGGATCCATCGATCCGCGAGAGGGTCAACTGCCCGGTGTACAGGTAGGTCGTCCACTCACCAAAGTGGTAGAGCAGATCGTTGATGTGGGCCGCGGCGGGCCTCTCACCCTGAGCCCAGCCGATCTGCTGGAGCGCGACGGGCGGAGTCGTCCGCAGAGCAGCGGGATCATATGCCCAGCGGACTGGCGCGGACGCGGGAGGTGCCATGTTGCTATACCCCTGTCGCTTGGACTAGCGCGGAAAGCGACCCGTCGTCAAGACCAGAGCCGGCCCCCGAAGCGCCAAGCTCTAGGCCGGTTTCAAGACTGAGGACGCCATAGACCTCGACGCCAGCGGCAACAGAGTCTCGGAGGATGATCCCGGCTCGGGCGAGCCAGACCGCGTCTGGCAGCTCATCCACGACAGCGAAGCACGCAAGACACGGGCTCCCAGAGATGAGCAGGCGGCGCACGCTCCAGATGGTCGGGTTGTCCGCGAGCGCACGCCAGGTCGCGGTGATGCCCGCGAGAGCGCCTCCCGCCTGCATGGCCGACACCCGGCCAAGGATGATGCGCCGGTACCACGGGTCGGTGAACCCGTTGCGCGGCTCACCCACACGCTCACCGGCTTGGTTCAACTGGAAGCCGGTCGCAAAGTTGGGGTCGAGGGCGACCGTGAGCCCGCCCAGGATGGTGCTGATCTGCGTCAGCGGGTCGAGCGCGCCGCCGAGCGTGGCGTCCGTCACCGGGCCGCGCACCGAGCCAGGGACGATGGCGAGGCCATCGACGCGAGCATCGCGGATCGGGTAGACGCCGTCGAGCATCACGACACCACGACCGAGCCAGACAGCACGATGAGCTCCGTGCTGGTCGGCACGATGTCGGCGGTGCCGCCGTCGAGCAGGACCGACGCGCCGAGCACGCCGTTGATGGGCGCGACTGCGGCGAGCACCTGGAGCACGCGGAGCGCGTCACCGCGGCCCAGGCCAGCGATGAGCGCGATGACGGCGTCGGTCACGACGGGTGCGACCGTCGAGAGCGAAACACCGGACGCCAGGATGACGGTCACCGCGACGGTCACGGGAAGGTCGTTGCCCGCCGACCAGTAGATGGTGTCGGTGACGCCCGACACGGTCACGGTCTCGGAGTCGCTGCCCGCGGTCGCCAAGCCACCGGCAAGGGTGGTCAGGATCGCCTCCGCGAGCCCAACGCGCTGGTCGTTGCCCACCGGCGTCGGCACGACGTACACGGCCACAACGCCCGGCGAGGGACGGATAACGTCTGCCGCCTGCACCCAGCTCAGGCCGAGCAGCACGGTGCGCAGCCCCGGCAACGACGACGCCGCGCCCAGGGACAGCGCCTGACGCAGCCGCACGCGGTACTGGGAGTCGGTCTCGCGGGGCCTGCCGATCTCGTAGGGGTCGCCGTCGCCCGCATCGTAGGTGCAGTTGGTGAGCCCGACCGAAGGGGTGACGACCTGGAGCGTCTGAGGCCCAGCATCCATCTCGACCGAGCCAGAGTCCACAGCCTCGACGGCGATCTCGGTCGCAGCGGTCGCACCGGTGACCGCGGACACGGTCTGCCATTGCTGACGGTCGGTGTCGCGCAGGATGGTGCCCGCCGGGATGTTGATCGTGGCGAAGCCCGCGGCCAGCGTCGGGTAGACGATGTACCTTGAGTACGTCGCCGCCCGGCGCGGGATGCCGCGGAACGCGCCGATCCGGTCGAGGTTGGCACCAGCTGCGGTCTCGGGGCTGAGAGCGTCGAGCAGCACGGCAGCGTCTGCCTCGATGCGGGACGCCTCGACGCCGAACGCGATGGTGGCAGCGCCCTCCCAGGTGCCGGGAGCGTAGGACAGCGGCTGACCCGCGGCGCTATCCCAGATCGCACGCAGCTCGGCAATGCGACCACCCGCGGTCGTTGGAGTCCAGCCTGTTGCGGAGAGCGGCATCAGGTCACCAGGGGGCCAGGAGAGGTCCGTCCGGTCACGCTGAACAGGGCGGGCGCACCCGTCTTGAGCAGCGGCGAGTAGGACACGGTGACGGTAGCCGATTCACCGTCTGCGCGCACGATCAGTCTCGCGACCACGTTGACCACTTGGTTGGCGGAGGTCGCCTCGACGGAGACCACCGACTGAACGTCTGGATCGGCCTCAAGCTGCACCCGCATGAGGCTCGCCACGATGGCAGGCGTGGCCTGCGTCGGAGACTCGATCCACCGGTTGTGAGGCAACCCGAACGTGGCATCATCCGGCCAGGTGCCGAACACGGTCGAGAGGCGCACGCCCATGCGCTGCACGACCAGCTCGATGCCGGAAAGATACCGCGCCGGGAGCGCGAGGTCGCCGCTTGGTGCCAGGGCTACTGCGCTCATTGGGTGTCCACCTTGATCCGAGCGGTCTGGATGTCTGCTGCCGTCGTCGGCGTCGGGAACGGAATCACCGCAGGAGGTCCAGCGGTCGCGCCAGATACCGGCAGGACGAGCGAGTTGAGCACGCCCTCAATCGCTGCAAGCTTCGCCGCAGTCTCGGTCGCCAGCGAAAGCGCACGCGCAGCGGTCGCCTCACCGACGAGCAAAGCCTGCCCTGCCGGCAGAAGCACCACCGGCGCGGTCGTGCTCGAGGCCGACGACGGCAACGGGTCGCGGGCAGACCACGCGAGCGGCAGCACCTCCGCGTCCGACAAGTCCCACCGGCGCTGCGAGGCGGGCTGCGTCGGCACGACAGCGCCGTCGTCCACCTCGTCGTGGCTGCGGTCACGGATGAGCAGCGGCACGATGGCCCCGACCGGGAGCGGCCAAGTGATCGCCACGCCTGAGCCGTCGCCGGGCCACCGGACGGGCACGCCGGGGATCTCCAGCTCGTCGGCGTAGACCAGCCCGTCCACGATGCGCACCAGTTCGCGCACGCAGGGGCGCACCCGCGCCGTCGTCGTACTGGAGTCGTAGCTCACGATCTCGGCGTCCACGCACACGCGCACACGCCCCGTGGACGCCTGAGCGCCCTCGCGGATGGCGTCGGCCAGCCTCGCCCGGTAGGTCGTGTCGGTCGGTTGAATCACCGTCATCGGATGCGTGTCCCCACGACGCGAGTATAGAACGGCCCGTCCCAAGAGTCGAACTCATGCTCGACATCATGGGCGACGTAGTCGCCCGCCAGGTCTGCCGCCTCGACGCGGTAGCCGTCACCGGGCCGGATGGACGGCGCGAGCAGCGACTGCACCTCGACGCGACCTTCATCGGCCCGGCGCGGCGATCCGACCATGCCAGAGGTGGGCGAGAAGATCAGCGACGAGGCGCGCCTCCGCTGCCCGACCGGGAACATGGACACGATGCCGTCTTGGATGACGAGCGTAGAACCTGAGTCCTTCGCAACTCGCGCAAGCACATCCGCGACGACGCCCGACGCGACGAAGCCGCGGACATACTGCACCTCGCTGCCGAACTCGATGGATCCACGGGACAGGCCCGCCGCGTCAATCGCCCAGGACGCGATCTCCGACGAGGTGGCTTGATCCCACGCCCTCGACACCGCTGCAGCTCGCACGACGACGCGACTGTCCACGACCTCCATCGACGCCGTGCTCTCACCGGACTGGCGCACGATCTGGAGCGTGCCGGGACGCACGCTGCCCGCGAGGACGACGGCAAGCTGGTCCCCGTAGCCCGCGAGCACGCGCACCACCGCGTTGGGCGTCTGGAGGTCACGCAGCGACTGCTCCGCCGCGCCGAACACCGTCAGCTGCGAGGCGTCGGGGGTCTCGGTCACCGAACGCTTCGTCCTGCCGACGACGCGCAGCCCGGCCAGCGTGCGAGACTCAGGAGCGCCTCGCCGCTGGATCTGCAGCTCGACGCGCCGACCGAACAGCGTCGTCACAGGTTCTCCCCAGGCTCAAGGTAGATCAGCTGCACATCCTGGCCCAACTGCTCTCGCCGGTACGGGTCAGGCCCAATCGCAACCAGGGAGCCGGACGGCAGCAGCGGGTTCTGCTCCTGCTGCCAGACGTAGCCTCCAGGCGAGATGCGCATGCCCGACACGATGGGAACACCGGCGGAGGTGAGCACATCGACGTACCAAGCACCCGGCCCTTCCGCCCACCGGGTGGCCAACTGCACCTCGATGCCGCCGAGAGCAACGCTCTGCCGACGACGATAGCCACCGCTGGGCATGTTGAGGACGAGCATGTCGAGCTCTCAGAAGGGGTTGATGGCTTGCAGCCCAGAAGTGAGGGACTCTTTGAGGTTCCAGAGCAGACCCTCTCTTGGCTCCTGCACACCGTCCTGAGCCTCGGCGTCGAGGTCTCCCCTGACGGAGTTGGATGCTCCTCCGCCTGCGCCCCCGCCTGTGCTGATCAGCCCAGCAGTCGTCCTGGAGTCTACCAGCCGCACCTCGCGGACGCCGATGGTCGCCTCGATGAAGTTGTCCATCGTCATGGTCAGGCGCATCGTTGTGATGAGGCAGTCCGACAGGCCGGGTCGTTTTGGCACAGCGACAGTCCACAGCGTTGTGCTCGCGCTCAAGATCCAGTCCCGAAACGCATCGTACTTGGCGCGGTTGGCATTGCCGGTCACACCCTTGCGCTTGAGGTCGATGCCGGTCACGATGCCGGTGAACATCATCTCGGACGGCAGTCGCTGGGTGTGATCGCTGATCTCCGCCCCGCGCTCGACCGGATGACTGGTCACAGACCAGTTGTAGTTGAGGTCCACGCTCTTGGCGAGGTCGAGCTCAAGCACCTCGTTGGTGTCCTGACGGATCAGCGTCACATACCTATAGGATGCTGTTGATGTTGGAGTTCCAATCTCAACAGTTGGGTTGATGACGTTGACATCGATGATCTCAATGTTGATAGCCATCAGCGTGTCCCCTGTGAGGCGGCATCGTTGGCCCCGCGAACCTCGGCATCGAGGACATTCCTCACGACGGTCTCAGCTTCCGCCGCGCTCAGCCCGTTGGCGTTGATGGTGACGTTGGTCAGCACCCTGTTCTGACCGGGCAGGCCATACAACTCGTCAAGAGTAACGCTTGAACCGCCGATGTTTACCTGCTGGCCTCTTCGACCTCCGCGGAAGACGCTCGAGATGTTCTCATCGATCATGAGTTGGATCGAGTTGAGCACATCCGAAAAGCCGAACTGACCGCTCTCAAGTGCTGTTGTGGCCTTCTGGAACCCGCGTCGAGCGGACTTTCCGCGCTGGGCTTGGTCCTCTGCGACTACACCGGGAAGGTCCGAGAGGTTTCCGCCAACGAGCAGTAGCCCGATGTTGGAGTCGATCCATGACATCGCCTCGCTGATCTTCTTGAGCAGCGGGAACTTGTCGTAGATCTTGTCGATAGCTTCAACGAAGCTATCCCCAAACGCCGCGGCGAACTTGGCAGCGTCACCGAGCATCCCTTTGGTCTCAGAGAGCGCGTTGCGGAACTCCGAGCCGAAGCCAAGGGCATCGGCAAGGTCAGCAAACACGGATGGGCCACCCTCCGCTGCGTACATCAGGTCTTCAATCGCCGCGACGAACAAGAGGAGAACGCCAGCGGGAGCAACAAGGGGGGCGAGCTTGAGCGCCAGCCCACCCTCTCCGGTGCCAACTGCGAGCGAGAGCATCTTGATCGCGATCTGAGCGGCCCGCGCCGAAGCGAGCAGCCCGCCTATCGCGACGACCGTGCCGCCGATGGGGCCGGTAAGCGCGGCGAATGCATGCTTGAGCGAGTCAGCCGCCTTGTCTAGCTTGAGCGCGACCCACTCCTTGTTGGCCTGCACCCACTCTAGGATGTCATGCGTGAGCAGCCTCAGGGTCGGCATAAGCGCGATGCCGAACCGCATGCGAAGCGCGTCTGAGGCGTAGCGCAGGCGGCGAAGGTCGCCCTCCAGCTCCACCGCGCTCTTCGCTGCCTCGTCGGTGATGACCCCGCCGAAGATGCGGGCCTCCTCGCGCATGCGCTTGATGCCCTCGCTGCCCTGCACAAGCAGGGGGAGCAGCTTGCGACCTACGTCGTCACCGAAGATGCGCGAGGCCGCGGCGGCTCGCTCAGCGGCGCTCCCAAGGCTCTGGATGCCGTCCGCGACCACCTCGAGGATCTCGTCGGGGTTCTTGCCCTTGAGTGCGCTGATCTCGACGCCTGCCGCCTTGAACGTCTTGACCCACTCCTTGTTGCCGGTCGCAGCCTCGAGGGCGTAGTCGGACACCGTCTGAAGCGCGTCCGATACGTCGTTGGTGTCGGCACCGAGCGCGATGAACACCGCAGACAGCTCACGCGCACCCTGGACGCCGACGCCGAGACCCTCGCCAAGTCGAGCGTACTGGGTGATCTCCGCCGCGGTGGTTGCAGCCAAGCCAGCCAGCGCAGCAGCGGCAGCGAACGCCGCCTCAGACAGGCCAGCGACCGTGATCGTCGCCCTATCGTAGGCTTCGATGTCGCCCTGGAACACCAGCTCGGTGACGAGGCGCTCGACGGTGACGCTACTCATGTCTTCCTCCCCTTCTCCGCCTCTCGCTTGGCTTTGCGGAGGAGCGCCACATGTATCAGAGCAGTCGAGACCTCATCGAGGGACATGGTCTTGGCTTCGACGTAGCCTACCTGGAGCTCTGGAGTCATGCTGATCACCCACATCGGCCAGGAGCTACCCCAGCCGCACTCGGTCAGGATGCGCTCTGCTTCTCGATCTCCTGAGTCTCCGCCGCGAGAGCCTTGCGCGAGATAATCAGCTGCATCCATGAATCGAAAAAACCCTCGGCCTTCGCCCGCTCCTTCGCAGCCAAGATGAGCTCTGACATGTTCTTGCCGCGGTAGATGAGCTCAGCGTCACCGGGCGTCAGCGGGACGCCGTCGCGGAACGCATGACGACCTGGAACGCCCCACAGCAGGCGCGGCATCCAGCTCATGTCAGGCGTGACCTGACCGAGCGTGAGCGTGGCGTTCTGGAACGAGTGGTAGGCGCTCACCAGCGGGAGTGCCTCCATGACGCCAAGCGGGGTTGCCGTGTAGGTGTGCTCGACGCCCTCGGCGTCGGTGGCGGTCCAGGTGATCATGGGTCAGATCCCAGGCGGAAGGATGGCGGGGCTCGGCGGGTTGATGGTGATGACCTCGACGTTGAACGTCCAGGTGACCACGGTGGGCTGCTCGGAGCTCTTGCCCGCCGGGATCTCGTTGAACGAGCAGCCGGTGCCGATCCAGGTCTCGCCCGTGTCGCCGCGGATCCAGGAGATCACGAAGCGCGGATCCAGACCGGCCAGGGCGAGGGCTTCCTTCTGGATCTTGAGCGCAGACAGGAACGAGTAGGTCAGGTCCGTGCTCTTGCAGGTGATCGAGAAGCCGCAGTCCAATGCCGTGATCTTGTAGGTGACCGCACCGCCGAAGCCGCGCACCCGATTGAACTGGGGCGGAACGTCGGTCCACTCGTAGGGGTCGAGCTCGGTCGGGAACGGGACAGGCACACCGTCGATGGTGACGGCGTGCTGAAGGAGATTCTGAATGGCGCTCATGCGGCACGCTCCACATAGGTGACGGTGACGACCTGGGTGGTGCCGTCAAGCAGACCGACCCGCGCCGTCGCGGTGATGATGCCCCCCGACCGGGAGGTGCTGATCTCGTAGCCCTGGGGCAGGGTGTCGTTGGGCGTGAAGTAGCCAACGGCCAAGCCGGTGTTGATGGCAGGCTGGAGGCACCCGCGCAGAGCGGCCTCGCCCGCGACGTTGTACGGCCACACCTTGTTCTGCGAGGCGAAGGTGGCGTACTGGTTCGCGATGGCCGAGCGCCACCGGTAGGTCAGGAACATGACGGCGAAGCGGGTGTACAGGTACTCGTCCGACATCGCCTTGACGCCGCCCGCGGGCGGGTAGAGCAGCGTGCCACCGGCCTCAAGAGGCACCAGCGGGTTGGCATGGTTGGCGATGGCGTTGGCGCGCTGGGTCTCGGTCAGGCTGTACGTCGCCACGCTCGCGAGAGGCGCGGTGAAGTCGGGGCGCGTCGAGTCGGCAGGCGTGCCCGCGGCACGCGAGAGGATCGCCACATGCGGATACTGACCGGCGGTCGGGTGGATGACCACGCCGAGCGAGGCGGAGGTCGTCGGGAACCCGGCGGGAGGGGTGCCGGTGCCCCAGGCGGCATCGTCGTCGGTGACGATGGCGATCATCGGGTTGGCGTCGGTGTAGCTGGCGACAGAGGTCGCCTGCGCGCCGGTGGTCGAGTCGGGAGCGACCAAGCCGAACTGGAGGCCCGCGGTGCTGATCGCGGTGAGCGCCGCGGCGAAGGTCTCGCTGGCACCAGAGTCGCGGCGACCGATGGCAAGCTGCGAGGGGGCGGGCGACTGCGCGAACGCGATGGTGGCCATAGCGAGCGCGACGGCGCTCACCTCGCCCGCAAGGTTGTCCGTGATGACCGAGTCGAGGCTGGAGTAGAGCCGGTAGCGGTCGCCGTCCAACGTCGAGTCGGAGCTCAGGAGCAGCAGGGTGGACAGCGCGTTG
>Ga0315904_10006189_pt1 | contig 16434 bp, 24 predicted proteins | sample LakEriMetagenome_6_FD_203529 | JGI IMG/M metagenome (GOLD analysis project Ga0315904, IMG submission 203529) | Freshwater fungal communities from buoy surface, Lake Erie, Ohio, United States - Buoy 12 MA120 | ecosystem: Environmental > Aquatic > Freshwater > Lake | place: USA: Lake Erie, Ohio... | reverse complement strand
TCCCAGCACCGAGGAATTGTATATAACTTAGCCCGTCTCACCGCTGTATGGGAACTGAAGTTTATCGTCTTTTTCTTATGACAAACATAAACAATATAAATGATATTAACAATAGTGGTGTCATAATATTTTTTTATAAAGATAGATATTTTTATTAATAAAAACAAAATTTTTTTTTAATTATTAATCTATTTATAAAAATATGAAAACAATAAATGAAAATATAAAAAGAATGTTGAACCTTATGGAGGCTCAACATGGTGTTATTTATCCTTTAATTAAAGAACAGAATGAAGACTATTGGAGTAAATTACAAACGGTTGACCCTAAAAGTAAGACAAAACAAAAAATAATTGATTATCCAATGCAAGAACTAAAGGATCCAAATACAGGATTAACATTGGCATTAAACGATTCTACCGGAAGAAAAAGTGAATTTTTATCTGTTGGGGCAAAATTATGGATGTCTTATAACGTTAATGTTGGGTATCAGATTGCCCCAAGCAATAGTATGGGAACATCAAGATTTAACTATTATGCTGAATTCTATATTAACTCTACAGGAGCTTCAAAACCCGCTACAATGGCTGTGGTAAACGTTGCATTATTAAAAAGCGGAAAGTATGCCGTAGTACCATTAACATATATTAATGGTGGCTGGACCGCTCAATGGAAATCTATGCCTGTTTATCCGGCAAAAGATTCAAATGACACTAGTTATCTTAAAAAACTTAATCAAGGTGATCTTTATAATAGATTAGGTAATTTTATAACTTACAGATTACTTCCTGGGTATAAAAATTATACACCATTAAATGATATTGTTACAAAGATGAACACAGAGCTAGATGCTGCAGGATTCCTACAAATATCATATTTATCAAAAGAAGTACCAAAATAAAAAACCCCCACTAAAGGGGGTTTATTTACTTCATATTAACAGTTACATAATCACTAACATAACCTTTACAGTAATCTACAGGTTCGTTATTCATATAGATATCCCAACACCACCAATAACATACTTTAGGTTGTTTTTTATTAACCGGATTTTTTCTTGTATCAATAACTAAATAACAATCAATCATTTGACCCTCATATTCTGCATACATTTCATCTCGTTTTTCAATACAAGTGATTGTATATATACTGTCTTTAAATTCTATTTTTTTGATATTTAATGTATCAAAAGGAGATCCATTTTTAAACCGGTATGCTTTTTTTGTTTTTTTATTTATTGTGAATTTTAAATCTAATGGTTCATAAAGTTTTTCTACCGGTGATAGTAAGGTATTTTTAATCATTAAATGAAGTGAATCTTTACCATATAATGCAAATCTACTTCTTTTTGAAAAAGAGACTTCTATTGTGTTTTGAGAAAGCGAGATAAAACTTAAAATTGTAAGTAAAAAAATCAATAGGGTTTTCATGGGTATTATGTTTAATTGTTTATAATACAAATTTACATTTATTTTTGAAATAAACAAAATTTTTTTTTAATTATTAATCTATTTATAAAAATATGAAAACAATAAATGAAAATATAAAAAGAATGTTGAACCTTATGGAGGCTCAACATGGTGTTATTTATCCTTTGATAAATGAACAAAATGATGAATTTTGGAATAAATATACAAGTAATGGTACCTCAAGTGCGGGAACATCAAAATCATTCGCAGCCGTACCATATATGAATCCTGACGGAAAAACTCAAATGGTATTAGATTATGACAAATCTAAAATATTTATAGGTGCAAATTTATCAGCAACATATAACCCTAATGAAAAAAAATTTAATTCAGAAAGAATGAAATATACGGTTGAGTTATTTTTTACAAGAAAAGAAGGTCAGCAATTTGATAAAACTTTTAGAGGAGTGTCTGCAACTCAAAGTAGAACTGGTTGGGTATTCGCCAATTTAATTGCCAACCCAGTTCCAAATACAAAAAAATGGACTTTTATTTTAGGGTTTGACAAAGGTGCATATATTACAAAATATGGTTGGCCAGGTATTACTAGAGGAACACTAACATTATTAATAAAGGGAGCTCTGAGTAAAAATTTTTATGGATGGATTCCATCTTCTTTAACAACACAAATAAACAATGAATTAGAGTTAATGGGGTTTCCTGTATTACCAAAAAGTATAACAGATGTGGTGTAAAAAATATGAAAACATTAAATGAAGATATAAAAAGAATGATGGGTCTTATGGAGGCTAAACATGGTGTTATTTATCCTTTGATAAGTGAACAAACATCGGCTTGGGAAAACGTACAACCAAGTGGTAAAGGTTCGGATTCATTAAAATCAGTTAATAAAGACTTTGGTGGAAAATATCCATTAATTAATCCATCTGATAACTTACAATACTACGCAGTTTCAGACAATGGAATTTTTGCTCCAGCATATATTGGTGCAATGTTATATATGTGTTATGATTCAACAATAAAACCAAAAAATAATCAGCAAGGGTATCAAGGAAGATTTTGGTATAGGATAGAAATTTATTTATCTCATGATAACACCGAAACTCTTCTACCAGCTAAACAAAAAGGTCAAGAATTGTATGTAATATCTTGTGCACAAAATGAAAAAGACTTTGGTTTTAGAGTCACATATCTAGATACATCAAATCATTGGGGGTCTGGGTTATCATATTATTCACTTAAAGATCCTAAAGATAGATCAACGAGTACTAATTATTTAGGAGCAAGGAAGTTGCAACTAGAATTTGCAAAAAATCCTGTAGGATATGCACCAGGTTTAATTAAAGATATTAACGACGAACTTGATAAATATGGGTATCCCGTATTACCTACTACTTTTAATCTTTCCACACCCGTAACAATTTAAAAATATGAAAACATTAAATGAAGATATAAAAAGAATGATGAGTCTTATGGAGGCTAAACATGGCGTTATTTATCCTTTGATAAATGAACAAACATCGGCTTGGGATTCGATTAAAGCAGATGGAGCAGATCTAATGAGTCGAAAAACAGTAATCACAGAAATACCTGCAACTGCAGCTTTAACCATTAATGGTAATCAAACAACAATGACTGCATCTCCCGAAGGTCAAGCAAGTGTTGATGATGTTACCCCATATGTTGGTGCTCGTATGCAAGCAGTGTACAGAGAAAAACTTACACTCAATGCCCTATCTAAAATGACAGGCACTAGTGGTTTATCAGGTAGATTTGGATGCTCAATTGAAATATTTGTAAATCCTACACAGAATGGAAAATATGATGTTTCTTCTATACTATTGTTTAATATTAACATTTATCAAAATAAAGATGGTAAATTTATAGTAAACGGCTACAATATGATCGATAAAAATACAAAATATGCAAAACTTGTTAATAGCTTTAATGTAGGTCAAGATAAATACCCAATAAAAACTATCACACCTGTTATTACAAAAAACTTATCGGGACAATTAGGTGATACCTACACAAAAATAAATGACGAATTATCAAGATTAGGATTTCCGGTGATCCCATCCTCATTAGATTTATCTACGTCGGTAACAATTTAAAAAGGTGGAGATTTGCACCAACATATGATCACCCATACGCCTCGTTTCTTTTGTTTTTGGTACTCCACCATTGTAAGTTCTTCTTACCTTACACCACCATTCACGAGACATCCCGAATTCTCCAATGGTTGTTACTCTACTACCAGGAATCAAGTAACCGGTGCGGTCCATGCGAGAATCGAACTCGCGGCACATCCGTGACAGAGATGTATGTTAGCCACTACACCAATGGACCTTACTTGTAGTCTGTACGGGAATCGAACCCGTGACTTCGCCGTGAAAGGGCGACGACTTAACCCCTTGTCGAACAGACCATTTTTTACATTTTATTTATCAACTTCATTATTTCATCAACAGTTTCTGTTACTGAAAATCCACCATTGTTGTGAGTAGTAACACCAAGGCGAGTATGAGCTTTCTCACTAACTCTTCCGTATTCCACTTTTTCATCAACAGGGTAAAGGTGTCCGATGTGTGCAACGTTTACCACTACTAGATTTCCTTTTGTATTTGTCAATCTGATAAATTTCATATTTTCCTTATTTGTCTTACAAAGATAGGTGTTTTATTTTATTCTGCCAAATCTTTTTTTAAGTTTTTTTGTGGACACTGTGGGAATCGAACCCAAACGATCTGATTGCAAATCAGTCGACCTGCCGTTGGCATCAGGCCCATCTTGGAGCAGGTACCCGGAATCGAACCGAGATCTTCTGATTGGAAGTCAGAAGTAATAACCGTTATACGATACCTGCTTATTGTACGGACGGAGGGATTCGAACCCACGTTTTAAACTTACCGCTACAGGCATAGATGATATAAGCATCCACTGGTACGTCCGCATGAATTGGTTGCGGGAGCAGGACTCGAACCTGCGATCCTAGCTTATGAGACTAGGCGGATAACCAACTTCCACATCCCGCGATATTTGTGGTTAGGGGTGGAATCGAACCACCGGCACAAGACGTTTCAAACCTTTGCTCTACCTACTGAGCTACCTGAACCAAAGTTTGTGATTTAGTAGTTGACTCACACTCTCGTTTCACCATCTTGAGCCAACTGGTTGATGCACTTTACGAGTTTCCCGTTTTTTACAACCACAATATTTTAATATTTCAAAGAACCTTTTTCCTTCTATATCGGGGGTAGACACCCTCACTACTTTTCTACCCCCGTTGTTTGTCTTACAAAGTTATGTAATCTTTTTTAATCTGCCAAATTTTTTTCAAACTTTTTTTTGTAGTCCGGGTGGGACTCGAACCCACAACCATATGGACTGCGGCTTAAACGCAGCGTGTATACCAATTTCACCACCGAACCATTATTCACACCAATATGTCAAAGAACAAAAAAACCCCTCTTTGTTAGAGAGGGGTTCCTTAATTTAATATGTATAAAATATTACACCCTCTCCTTGAAAGTAGTCTCAGCTAAATCGCCTCCTATCAATGATATGTGTAAATTTTTCATTTGCGGTTTTTTATTTTGTTTTATAAATATATGATACTTTTCAAAAGTGTCAAGTTTTATTAAAATTCTTCTTCCTCGTCGTAATCTTCCTCTTCTCCAACAATCGCATAGTTAAGTTCGTCAAGAATTACATCAACAGGTATCTCATCATTTTCTTCATTATAAAACATACCTTCAGTTCCATATTCTGAATAATCCAATAAAGGAATTGCTTCACCTTCAGAAGCAACAAGTTCGTTATACATTTCAATAATGTCTTGAGGATTAGCTCGTTTTCCGAGTTCCATTCTAACTCCATCATATTTTCTTGGGATATGAATGGTATCTTCCTCATTTTCTTTAATCACTCGTTTAACAATACGAGTAAGGTCAGATTCGGTTAGTTTAATAATCTTTTTCATAATAATAAATATATTGTTATTTAGAAAATTTTGTACCCCCAGCAGGACTCGAACCTGCAAAATTAAAATACTGAATTAATTTCTTTTTCAACAGTACTTAACCATTTTCTTATTGTATTATCACTAACACCATATTTTCTACCTACACCGGAGTAACCCATTTCTCTTACTTCACTAAGTAATTGGTTAAATGGGGGTCTTTCAACCCTTCTATTTTTTATACTCCAACACTTTTCACACATTGTTGATCTTAAATTAATTTGTGAACCACACTGACAAGTTTTCATTTCTTTTACGATATTTGGTTTATTTTTTTTCTTAGAGTTTGAATAATTATGTTCTTGCATATGGCAATTAGAACAAAGAATTTTTAAATTTTCTAATTTATTGTTAAATCTATTTTCATCTATGTGGTGAAGCTCTAATGGAATTGGTTTACCCATCCATTCTTCTAAACCACAACACTCACATTTTTTTTCTTTAATACCATCTCTAATTAGTAGTTTTCGTAATTTAGATGCAGATACAACATCTTTTTTAATATAATCAAAAACACTAATCCTATTTGTTGATATTTTTTTATTTTTTAATCCTTTATTACCCGAATATTCAATATTAAGTTTATTTAAATACGAGTTTAAAGTTTCTGGTTTACAATTCAAAAATTTACAAATGTTTGCCTTAGATTCGTTGTTCTCAACCATCAAAAGTATGTCTTCTTTCTTTTCAATAATATCCTTTCTCATAGTGTGTTTTATTAATAAATATCATACACACTATGAAAAGTATAATAGTTCGTATACTATTTTTTGTACCTTCGGAGAGACTCGAACTCTCACTCCTTTAACGGAATCCGGGTCTAAACCGGATGTGTCTGCATTCCACCACGAAGGCATTTTGTTGAGCTCAGGGAGGGAGTTGAACCCCCGTACTCGGTTTTGCAGACCGGCGCCTAACCCCTCGGCCACCTGAGCAAATATTAGCGGCAGTGGTGATCTGCCGCTCTTGTTGCAATTTGGTTGTGGGGTTTTATGTTTGTCTTATACCCCAATGACATCGCCCAACCAACAGCCGGTTGAACAAGTTTTGAACTGAAGTGTTTTTCATCACTGTTATAATCTAAATCTATTTCCACCTTTACATTAACTTTTTGTGTCAACCATTCAGCAACTTCAATTGAATAATCGGCCTCACTCCATAATCGTGTCCATTTGTCTTTTACTTTTTTAACTTTTTGTTTGTGGTATATATAGTGGACACCTCTATTACCATACCTGTATGCAATTGCCGTAACATAAACAGTTGATCTTCTATGATTTTGAGAGTCGGTACCTATATGAACCTCAACCCAGGGACAATCTTTTAGAATGTCAATTGTATGTTTTACAATGTCAGATACAGGTTCACCAGTTACTTTTCTGAATACTCTGTTCATAGTTTATAATTTTTGTGGAACCATACGGAGTCGAACCGTAACTTGTGGATTTTCAGTCCACCGTGACACACCACACTTACACCATAGTTCCTTATTTTAGCACGTGGTGTAGGGATCGAACCTACCCGGCGAGGTTTTGGAGACCTGCCCGACACCCTGTCTGTACCACGTAAATTGCCCGACCTAGCTCGGGACCGACATCGGATTTGTTATTTAAATTTTTTTATCCAATCCTCAATTCTTTTTTTTGACATTTCACAATATTCTTTATGAATATCAAAACCAATACCAATACGATCAAATTTTTGACAAGATAATAATGTAGTTCCTGAACCTAAAAAAGGATCTAAAACAATATCACCAACAAAAGAATAATACTTAATTATTTTATCTGATAATTCTTCAGGATATGGAGCCAAATGTTTAGATTTAGTCTCAGGATTTATGAGCCAAACATTACTTCTTTCATAACTTTCTTTAACCAATGATCGTTCTAAAATTTTACCACTATATGATCTAACAGTTTTATCAATTAAAAAATTTGCAGGTTTTTGAAAAACAAAAATGGTTTCAGAAACTAAATTTGGTTTATAAGCCACTGGTTTTCTGTGTTGATAGAATCCCCCATTTCTATTAATTGAAGCTCCTTCAGGTTTAACCCAAACAATATCGTCTAAATATTTCCAACCAATTTCTTTCATTATTGGAAAAAAATCAAATGGTATTGGTAACCTTTTACTTTCTGAATTCCTATTTTCTCTTGGTACAATTACAGGTGACAAGTTAACAATACACATCCTACCCTCTTTAGTTACTCTAAACACCTCAGTAAAAACATTTTTTAGAAAGTTAAGGTAATCTTCATAAGTTTCCCATGTACTATATGATTTAGCGTTATAATACGGTGGGGATGTCCAAGTTAAATGTATAGTTTCATCTTTAATTCCTTTGATCCCTTCAACACAATCACTATTTATAATCTTTTGTTTCATAAGTTAAATGTCCTTGCGGATTCTTTTTTATTAGAGCAATCACCACTCTCAATACTTTTTTTATTATGACATAATTTACAATAAGTCCTAACATTACTTGGTTCATTATTGTTATGGTTTCCGTCTAAATGATCTAAATCTAAACATCCAATTTCAAAACCAATCCAAGATTCTTTTGTTGGTACCGGGCAACTAAACCCTAAATGTCCGTCAATATTTTCACAATAACCTTTTTTATGTATTTGTATACCTTCTCTTATAATTCCTTTTTTTCTGTCTTTTTGACATCTACTACACTCGCTTTTGAATGACCAATTAGACCAATCACGTACCGCGACATCCCTTTCACATCCAATGTTTACACATTTAGGTAGTTTTAATCCTCTTTCGTAAAATTTTGTTTTTTGTATGTTTGATATTTTATTACTCATGTTACAAATATAATTAAAATTTTTTAAATAATAAACAAATTGTACCCCCTCAGAGACTCGAACTCCGACCTGACACCTTAGAAGAGTGTTGTACTTCCATTATACGAAAGGGGCAAATAAAAGATGATGAACAACTTTATCAGGAATCCCGTCCTAAGACTTCACACACCATTAGAGAGTTGGGTTGTTACATCAATACAATTAAGATTGAATACCTTTCCTTAGTGTATACCCTTACGAACACCTCTCCGTGCCCGTTGTTCTACGTTTCCTATCATCTTTTGTGTGTATGACAGGTTACGATCCTGCGACCTTCGGTTCCACAAACCGACACTCTACCAACTGAGCTACATACACCATGTTGTCCCGTATGTTGGGTTCGAACCAACCTAAAATCGGATATGAGCCAATTTTGTTCACCTAGAACCTACGGGTTAAATGCGGAAGACATTGGAATCGAACCAAATACCCGAAGGTACATCTCGCTTAGCAGGCGGACCCTATCGCCATCAAGGTTTATCTTCCGTAGTGTTCACGACGGGTTACGATCCCATTACCTCCGACGTATCAGATCGGCGCTCTACCAATTGAGCTACGTGAACTTGTTGCGGACTAGATAGGGATCGAACCTATGACCTTCGAGTTAACAGCTCGTTGCTCTGCCTCTGAGCTACTAGTCCATTTGTTGTGGGAGAGGAGGGACTCGAACCCCCAAGGTCTTACGACGACAGATTTACAGTCTGCTGAGCCAACCAATTGCTCAACTCTCCCTTATTGTACACCCTACAGGGGTCGAACCTGTGACCTGTTGTATGTAAGACAACCGCTACTACCATCTGAGCTAAGAGTGTGTAAAGATAATACTTTTTTTTAATTATACCAAATTTTTTTGTGTCCCCGGTTGGATTCGAACCAACGATCTTCCCGTTAAAAGCGGGAGGCTTGAACCAGACTCAGCTACGAGGACTTTTGTTTGTCATACTTGTCACTTTCCATAACACTTGTTTTTATTTGTTTATTTTATTTAGTCTAAGTGAGAGGGCTCGAACCTCCGGCCTGAGCGTCCCAAACGCCCCGCTCTACCATCTGAGCTACACCTAGTTATTGTTGAGGAAGCCTGAGGTGTCGATCCCCATACCGGTCAAAGTACCGCCCGTTTTCAAGACGGGGTTGCAGGCCGCTGCAATTAGACTTCCAATTATTGTTGTTCCCCAAGGACTCGAACCTCGATTCCACGGACCAAAACCGCGTGTCCTGCCATTAGACGAGGGAACATTATAAGGCCAATATGTCAAAGAACTTTTTCTTTTGAGGTTTCTATCGGGTTCGAACCGATGACTCCGGGTTACAAAGCCGGGATATTACCAAACTATACTAAGAAACCAATATAAAACAAAAAACCCGAGATTTTATGTCTCGGGTCTTATATTCCTGTATTATGTATGTTAATCGTTATTAACTCATAAATGAAAATGCCCTAGACGGTTTCGGCGTAATATAGCTAAACGACCACTGATTGTTCGGCTTATTACAAAGGACCATATGTCTAAGATTTGTTTTCATTTTCGTTATAAATATATCGTTATTTCTAAAAGTTTTAATTTACTCTACAAAGATAGGTATTTTTTTCTAATAAACAAGTGTTTTTATTAAATTATTTTTTATTTCTTCTTCTTGATAATGCTTCTCTATATATTGCTTCAATAACGTCACCAAGATTTGATCCATAGTTACCAACAGTTTTTCCCAAAATATCTTCAACATCTGAAAATTCTGGTTTCATTATCATACGACTTATTTTTTTGAATGTGTCATCTAAAAAATCATCTGAAATATCATTCATAGTTTTTTTTCTATCTTCTTTCTCTTCATTTACCACACGTTTAACAATACGTGATAAATCTCTTTCTGTTAGTCTATTTCTCATTTTATAATTATATTTTTATTTATGCGAATTCTTCATCATCAAAATATTCATCATCTTCAAAATCGTCGTCACCATGTCTCCAACCTCTTTCATTACCAATATCGCTTAGATCTTCCCAATCATTGAAGTCTTCGTCTTCGTCACTACCCATTAATTCCGTACCTTCAAAGTCTCTCATTCCTGGTCTTAAAGCTCTTTTGTAATCATCTTTTTTAATTGTTCTAAATTCTCTTGGATCATAATCTTTGAATCTTTTTTTGGTTAAAAAATCATCAAACCCTTCACCTAATTCTTCTTCCTCCTCTTCATAATCCTCTTCTTCCTCACCATTATCAAAACCTTCAAAGTCTAATAATTTATCAATTTCTTCTGCTAACTCAACATTTCCTTCATCAAATAATGCCTCAACAATATCATCTTCGCTCATTAAATTTATATCATGTAAATCATAACCACATTCATTTTCTAAAAAGTCTCTTGCTTCCTCAATTAAATCTTGTAGTTCTTCTTCACCTCTATCAGTTTGACCCCACTCTTCATCTTCTTCCTCATCGTCAAAAAATCTACCTCTCATGGTTCCATAGTCTTCACTATCGTCCCAATTTTTATCAGCACCTCTCATGAAATCTTCATCTTCCATTTCATTAATGGTTCTTTTAACAATTCTTGTTAAATCTGATTCTGTTAGTCTTATAATTTTTTTCATCATTTTTTTATTTATAAATAGTTTCTTATTTTAAAACTTTATCTCGTGTGGATAATTTTCTAACTTGTAAGCCTCAATTATTTCAACAAAGTCGTCATCTAATCCAACTGCACTTTGTCTATCTTCTTTTGTAATATCATCATCACTATAGTATCTTTTGTTCACTGAAAAACTAAATGGTACTTTGTTGTCGTCTCCATCTATCTCTTCAAAGTCACTTAATAACATTGGTTGGTCCTCAAATTCAGATAATTTATTTCCAAGTGTTATATATGTCATTCTTGTAATATAATACTTATATTTACCACTATCTTCTTCACCATAACCATCACAATATCCACAAGTGTATGATCCATAACCTCCGCAATATTCACAAGTAAAACCTCCTGATCCATTGCACTCTGAACATTCATAATCACCTTGCCCGCCACATCCTCTACAATCTTCTTTTCCTGAACCTCCACAACCTGTACACTCTACTTCTACTTCTACCTCTTCACCTTCATCATCTTCTTCTGTTTCTATTTCAGTTCCTTTTCCATCACAATGTCTACATTCTTCAGTTCCTTCACCACTACATTCATAACATTCAGTTCTTCCATCACCATCACAATATCTACAATCTTCAGTTCCTGTACCATCACATCTATCACAATGTTCATCACCAGATCCTTCACAATTACTACACTCTTGTTTTATTTCTTCACTTTCGTCATAAAAATCAATTATGTATAAATAAAGTCTTTTTGATAGACCAATAATGGTTTCTTTTTTATATCTACCTGAAATAATAAGATAGGACATGAAAATAAGTTTGACCTTTTCTGCCGGTGTAGATACCCTTGATAATAAAAGTAATGCAAAATGATCAGTTTTACAAATATTAACAATTTTACTAAAAGCTATGAATGCATTTTCTCCGTATTTGTCTTTTGCTATTTCTGCTAAAGAATAGGATATTCCATATAGTTGATCGTCATTTAATGCCATATAGAATAAATACAATGGATTTTAAAAAAAGAAACCGTGATGGGAGTCAAACCCACACCAATTTTTGTGCTAACCAATTACACCACACGGATTTCTTTGTTGTTCTCAACTACCGAGTTAATTTTTCTTTATTGCTTTTACGGCCGTGTATTAGACAAGAGGGTAAAAATAACAAAATCCCTGAGAGGTTACTTATAAATATCTTATAGTTCTTGAACTTGAATCATAACCCAATCAACCTCACCTTCCGTTAAATGACCTAGTACGTCATCTGTAATATGAGTGTTGTAAGTTATTTGCCAATCTTTTTCAGTACCATAAATAACAGCAACTTCCCACTCATTTTCATTTGATGTATATGATGAATAAGTTTTAGATATTGGGCTTTTGAATCTAACCACTGATAAACCATACCCATTATCAAAAAAGATTAGTCCATGAAGTCCTTCACCATATTCGTGTGGTTTAAATTCTATGTCTTTGAATGATTTCATTAGTTATTTAACATTGCGTATTGATCTTCTTCTAAACCTTTTACTCCAAGTTTAGAAAGAGCTAATTTTAATACGTGTAGTTGTCTTGCAACATTATACTTATTTTCAAGTAACTTACCAAGAGTTATTCCTGTTTCTTTATGGAACTTATTGAAGTCACTAAATCTGTGTTCCATACGGAGTCTTAATTCACATCCTCCAATATAAAGGTCCAAAAGTTGTTTCTTATTGAACACTTCAATTAAATGATCTGATTCGTGTTCCATTGAGAAAAATAGTGTTATAAGTTCTTTGTTCATATATTATCTTTTTACAAAGATACATATTTTTCTGAATATTCGTCAAGTTCTTTAAGATATTTTATAAATTCATCTGAATTAATAAATTCTTCATGTAATTGTTGGTGAATGTCTTCCATGATAAAAATGTAAGTAGTCCCGCCAGGATTCAAACCTGGAATCTACTCATTAGAAGTGAGTTGCATTATTCAATTATGCTACGGGACCATTTGATTAAATCTTTTTAACTTCGTATTTGTGACCTGAATCTGAGTTTAATTCAAATATCTCCCTCATTTCTTCGGCACTTTTTTGAGAGTCAAATTCCCATATTTCACCTTGACTATTCAATAGTATCACAGGAACTCTTTTTTTACTTTCTGCTTTAATGTGTTTAATAATAACGTACATAAGATTTTTTAATAATTATACAAAATAAAAATCCCCCAGTCAATTAACTGAGGGATTACATTTATAAAAATTTTATTTAAGTTCCAATAATAAGTCCACCTAAATCAAGACCTGCACTACCTTTTAGTTTGTCTTCAACTTCTCCATACATATATGATTTAACCACAGCAGTAATTGATTGTTCAGATTGAGCAATTTTTGTCTCCATCCAATCTTCAAGTTCTTCACCTTCTTCCATCATTTCCCACATTTTGTAAGCTAATGTGGCGATGGTAAATAACTGTTGTTTTGCCATATATGAACCGTCATCATGGTTTTCATTTAAAAATTTAACCATTTTTTCTAATTGGCTCTCTGTTATAATAATTTTACTCATATATTATATTATTGTAATTCTTCAGTTTCTCCTCCTTCTTCTTCTTCAGTTCCTCCTTCATCACCACCTTCACCACTATTTTCATCAGGATTAGGTAAAAGTAACGCTTTAGATGTGTAAAATGCATCATAAATAACTTTATCTAATTCTGCGATTTTTGCTTGGATATTATTAAAATTTTGATCTAAAAGGGCCAATCTTTGTTCAACTTTTCCTGCATTTGCCTTTCCTTTTGCTTTTAATTTTGCCACCGCATTATCTAAATATACTTTTCTATCTGAATATAATTTTTGGTATTCGGCTTTAAAATCGGCTAATTCTTTTCTTATCTGATTACCTTTCGCATTAACTCTTGCAAATGCCGCTTCAATTCTTGGTGACATGTCATTTTCAGATTTTGTAAAAATGTTTTTAAGACCTGTACCCACTCTAGCCTTTAATCCTGCAAGATTTGCATTTTGTTCATTTAAAAAATTATTTTCAATTCTTTTGTTAACTTCTTGAATGTGTCTAATTTTACTATAACTTCTACTCATTTTGTTTTATTTTGTTTTATTTATTAAATTTATGTTTTCCAGGTTTTCCAATCCATCCTGGGGGTTTAAAAAAATTCTTAATAAAAGAAGGTTTTTTTCTTTTGTATCTAAAATCAAAATCCGGTTGATTGTTTATTATCCTAATAAATTTTTCTCCTCCACGTCTTATTTTTTTTACAAAATCCTCAACGTTATGACCGGCATTTTCAATTTTATCTATTATTTTTTGAAGGAGTCCCGGATCAGGATCTGAGTCGTCAATTAAATCAATGTCTGATTCAATTGATCCAATGACGGCATCTTCTTCTTCTTGTATTACTCTTTTTACAATTCTTGTAAGATCCGATTCTGTTAATCTAACTATTCTTTTCATTTTATTTATTTTATTACCATGTTCTACAAGCCCAATATCTAGGTTTCCATCTTGGACCAGGATTATCACAATTATGTCTTGCCCTAAAAGACTTTCTTCTTTCAGGGTTATTTTTCTTTATAACCATTCTTTTACCTTTAGCCGACTTTCCACCAAAACCAAAATTAACTTTCACAACTTTACCTTTATCGTTTTTAACATAAACTTTGAATTTTTTAATGTCTCCCTGCATGATTTTTCCAAGTTGGACTTTTCTTCCTTGATACTCAGCTTCATTTAAAAAATAACTTTCTTCAAATTTTGTGTTTTCAACTGATCCATAAATGTCTTCATAAATATAATTGTTATTATCCTTAACAACATTTTTAATAACATTTATAAGTTGTGATTCTGTTAATTGTATTATCATACATATAAATATATCAATAATAAAAAAAGGTGAGATTTCTCTCACCTATTTTCGGGTCGACACTGAAAGTGCACGAACTGCCACCACTTTGTTTTAAAGATTAACAAAGAAACTACCCCTCCAATTTAGATTTTGCAAGTACCACCTCAGCCATGGACACTTCTTTTGTCTTACCAATAACTAAGGACTCTTTTAGTATTGAACTTGGTAAATGAACTAAAAAGTCCTTACCATTAAAAGTAGAAAGGTTTTGATTCAACTCTATTGAAGAATGAACCATATTTAAAAATATTTTGAACTGTACCTCATCCATAAAAGTTTCATTTAAAACTTCTCCAAACTTGGGGTGAACTATCATTACGTGTTTATGTGTTGCCATATTTTTTATTTACTGTAAAGTTAAGAATAAATTTTTAATTAGACAATTTCTTTGTAGGTTATTTTTTTAACAACTAGATCATCTCTGTACATATCAAAACCAAAATATTTAAATTCGTGTTCTAATATTTTTGAAAATTTACGTCTGTAATACCCATTACATCTTACTTTGTATTTTTCACAATAACTATTTGAGTATAACCAACATCCGACCATTTTCATATCTACCACTACGTCAACTTCAAATATAAAACTTCCATTCCATGCTTTTCTATATTTTCTTATGTTAACCATTTTTACAACAGCATCTGTTAATTCCTCATAACCGGATTCTGCCATTGGTTTCATATCAAAACATGTGTCTTTAAAAATTGTTTTGATTGCCTTTATTTGTATATCTCTTATTGCCTTTCCTTCTTTCATAAAACAAAGATAGTAATTTTATTTTGATTATGAAAAACTTTTGTACTCAATTTTTGAAATATTTACATCATCACGACCATCTATTGAGAAATATTTCAATTCTTGTAACACCGTGCCTAAAATACCATTTCTAAAGTATCCGTTACATCTTCTTGCATGTCTTCTACAATAATTATTACTATAATAGTAACTACTATTTCTCATGTCTACAATAACATCAACTTCGTATGCGTATTGTTCTTGATTTTCAGACCAACCAGTCCTTCTGTGTTTATATTTTCTAATAGATTTAATTTTAACTACCGCACCTTTTAAATCGTCGTCAAAATAGTAACCATCATTTTTATGAAATTTAATTTCAACATCTTTAGTTAATTTTTTAACTGCCTTAACATGATTGTCCAAGATGTGTTTTCCGGTTTTATATTTGTTTTCCATAACACAAAGATAGTAAAAAAAATTAAATGCACAAAAAAATGGATACAAATTTTATTGCATCCATCAATTTTTTTTTACCAGTAATCATGTTTTAAAAAAAAGGCTGAGATTACACCTGTTATTGAGAACCTTTAGAGTCATTATTTATTCTACTCTTATCCACTTCCTTTTGAGAAGTATTCCTCAGTGACGGTTATTTAAGTGAACCACTCTTTAAGGTTTTGTCTACTCTCCTATTACTCAACTCTCTTCGAGGATGCCTCCCCAACTAGTCCTTGCGGGATTAGAGGTCTTTGGTAAAATTACACTCGGACTTGGGATCTTTGTGTGCAATGAACAACTCATTACTAGGTAGTCACCTTTCGACCAAACCTGACGGACACTTTTCCATTATTACTTTTATGATTTTACATCCAATTGTAAAA
>Ga0315904_10006187_pt1 | contig 16437 bp, 16 predicted proteins | sample LakEriMetagenome_6_FD_203529 | JGI IMG/M metagenome (GOLD analysis project Ga0315904, IMG submission 203529) | Freshwater fungal communities from buoy surface, Lake Erie, Ohio, United States - Buoy 12 MA120 | ecosystem: Environmental > Aquatic > Freshwater > Lake | place: USA: Lake Erie, Ohio... | reverse complement strand
TCAACGTATCGCAAATCGTCATCAACGATCTACGGCAGAATATCAAACGGATTCTACTCGACGAAAGCCTCCCTCCAGACAATATGTCTGCGCGCTCTGCGACAGAGGTCGTTGAACGCATGAAGGAGCTGGCGCAGAATTTAGGTTCTGCGTTTGGTCGCCTGATTAACGAGACCATGATTCCGCTGGTATCTAAGATCCTGCAAGTCATGGACGACCGCGGCTTGATTGATCTGCCTTTGCGCGTCAACGGTCTTGAGGTCCGCGTCTCAGCCGTGGCTCCGCTTGCCATGGCTCAGAGCATGGAAGAGGTCAACAACATCCTGCAATACGCTCAGATCGCAGCTCAGGCTGGGCCGGAAGGCCAGATGGCAGTCAAGACCGGCGAAATGCTGGACTACATTGCTGAGAAGCTGGGCATCCCGCAGCGACTACGGACTAGCCCGGAAGAGCGTGACCTTATGAAACAGGAAGCTGACCAGATGGCCACCCAGTTAGCCGAGGCCAATCCTGAAATGGCCGCCCAGGTAGTCGGAGGTGCCGCCTAATGGCAGGAGGATGGGATGACCTGGAGGCAGTACAGCTAGACAACCGCGACGCCATGACCAAGGCAGATGACTTGAATAAGCTCTGCCTTCGTGTCTTTGGCTCAGAAGAAGGCCAGAAACTTTTGAAGTGGCTGGACTCAGCTTACCTAGATCAGCCCGTTGCCGTGCCGGGTTCTGATGCGAGCTACGCCTATTACCGTGAAGGTCAAAACAGCGTAGTGCGCGATCTTATGATGCGGCTAATTAAAGCAAGGACCCCGTAATGGAAACCCAAGCACAAGAGCCCGGCGCTCAAGGCGAAAGCCAAGAAGCTGGCCTACTCGACGGTGCAACAATAGCCGAGGAAGGCCAGCGGGAAGATACAACTAGCAGTCAGATGGAACATCTGGCACCTAAGGAGGATGACGACGAGCCGTTAGAGCGTCCCGACTGGTGGCCAGAAAACTTCTGGAAAAAGGACGATTCGTCCCCAGATCTGGAAGGAATCGCTAAGTCATGGATGGATCTGCGCAAACAGATCAGCCAGGGCAAACACAAGGCGCCGGCAGATGGCAAGTACGATACAAGTGCCTTTGGTGACACGCCAGACGACGACCCGCTACGGACTACGGTCCTGGGCTGGGCGCAGGAATACGGCGTAAGCCAGGCGGCCTTGGACAAGCTGGTCGGAGATTACATGGCCATGGCCGGCGACCAGCAAGAGCAGACGCGCATGACGGTCGAGCAGGAAAAGCGAGCTCTAGGTCCAAATGCTGACGCCATGATCAAGTCAGCAACCGACTGGGCATCAGGGTTAGTCCGTAAGGGTATCTTCTCAAAGGACGACTTTGAGGAATTTAAGTACGCCGCCGGCTCGGCCAAGGGCCTGCGGATGATGCTCAAACTGCGCGAGTCCTACGAAAACATTAAAATACCTACCCAGTCAGCCCCGGTAGACGGCGCCATGTCCAAAGATGAACTCTTTGCCATGGTCGGCGATCCAAAGTACCAAACCGACGCGGCTTACCGGGCCAAGGTCGAAAAGATGTTCTCGCAACACTTCGGTTAAGTTCTCCTCCTCCACGCTCCTTCGTGGCTTGAACACCCCTGGCCAATCCTCTTGGTCGGGGGTTTTTTTTACCCTCTTGCAAATGAGAATCAAAACCGTTACAAATCTCGGTAAGGCATACCGATATCTCGGCCCTTGTCCACCTGGGATCAGGCGACTGGCGTCCGTAAGGCGCAAGCAGTAGGCCCGCATTAGCGGCTAACCGAAGCGACGAAACTTTTTAACTTTCAAGGAGATTCAAATGGCTATTTCGTTGTCAAACGCCTTTGTAACGCTCTTTGATGCTGAGGTTAAACAGGCTTACCAGGGCGTTGCCCAATTGGTTCCTGCTGTTCGTCAGCGTCGGGGTGTTGAAGGCTCAACTGTTAAATTCCCTAAAGTGGGTAAGGGTATTGCTACGGCTCGGGTTCCCCAGTCGGATGTTACCCCCATGAACGTCGGATTCTCGACTGTTACTTGCACGCTGACCGACTGGAACGCTGCTGAGTACAGCGACATCTTCAATCAGGCTAAGGTCAATTTTGACGAGCGTTCTGAGCTCGTTAAGGTTGTTGCTAACGCTATCGGCCGTCGCCAAGACCAGCTCATCATCAACGCTCTGGCTGCTTCTAGCACCAGCAACGTGGTGACCGAAGACGAGGGTGGCACCGACACCGGCCTGAACGTGGCTAAACTGCGTGCAGCCAAAAAGGCTCTGGACAAGAACAACGTCCCGATGGATAACCGTCACATCATTATCCATGCAAACAGCTTGTCCAATCTGCTGTCTGAGACTGCCGTCACCTCGGCTGATTTCAACACAGTCCGCGCCCTGGTTTCTGGTGAGCTAAACACCTTCCTGGGATTCACCTTCCATACCATCGGCGACCGCGACGAGGGTGGCCTGGCAATCGCATCTTCCGAGCGCAAACTGTGGGCCTTCCACCGTGACGCAATCGGTTATGCCGAGGGCATCGCTCCCCGCACCGAGATCAATTACATCCCCGAGAAGACTAGCTGGCTGGTCAATGCTGTGTTCTCGGCCGGTGCAATTGCCATCGACGCTGAGGGTATTGTCGAAGTCCAAACTTCTGACGCCTAAGGAGAATTAACATGGCATATTCAGTAGTAGGCTTAATGCTCGTAGCTGGCTCAAAGGCCGGCAATGCACCGCAAATGTGGACATACCGTACCAATGACGCCGTTACGGCCGTTGATGGTTCGGGCTACTTTGATGACGCATCCTCGATCCTCAAGGTCGGCGATCTCATTTATGTTCACTCGGCTGCTGACTCGACCCCTGCTTTCGGTTTTGTTGTGGTGAACAGCAACTCCGGCGGCGTGGTTGACGTAACCAACGTGACGACTGTCGGAACCGTAGACAGCGACTAATTGGATAGGGTTTACCCTAGCAAGCATAGGGGCTGCGCCATTATCTGTGGTGCGGCCCCTTCTCTTTTGGAGGAGCTGGCCGAGGCCCGCAAACTCCGACCGGACGCCACCATACTTGGCGTTAAATACGCAGCCAGCATAGTGCCTGACATTAAGCACGTCTGGACCCAGCACGGCGAAATGACACTAAAAATCAAAGAGGCTGCCGGCAGGAAAATCTACATCCATGCCAGGCCAAGGCTGATCCATTCGCCTCTTGGCACTACATGGTTCATTCCGCACTCTAGGGAAGCCTATGCGGCCATTGATTACGTCTGGCCTAACCTAGACTACGTTAAGGGCTCTAGCGGCATAGCGGGCGCGCTATGGGCTCGGCACGGCATGGGCTTTGACGAAGTGATTATGGCCGGCATCAATCTGTCCCATGACAACAAAACCTATGTGACTGGCTACCCAAATGTGTACCAATGCGGCAAAACTTATGCCAATGATGGCCAGGTCGAGAACTGGCTTAGGCTTTTGAAAGCGCACATGGACGAAGGCAAGACCCAAGGAATCTACTCAATGGCCGGCAATACCAAGAAAATGCTAGGTGGGCCACCATAAAATCTTGTCCAAATCAAGCGATATCATTAAAATACGGGAAAAGCAACGCGAGGGTTTACTATGGCTGCCGGTGACACCGCATTATCAATCTGCTCAGATGCCCTCCAAATGCTCGGAGCCAAGGCGATATCGTCATTTAGTGAGGGTACAGACGAGGCTAACGTATCCGATGCCTTGTATCAGGATGTCAAAAAGCAAACGCTTCTCATTTACCCTTGGTCGTTTGTTTACAAAAAGAGTCAGATATCCAAACTGCTGACTAACCCAACGACCGAGTACAAATACCAATTCCAACTGCCTGGCGACCGCATTGGACCGCCCAGGATGGTTATGGTCAGCGCCACCCCGGGCTCCCCGACCATTCGGGATTACCGCATTTTTGGCGACAAACTGATGACAAATGAAGAGACGATCTTTATTGACTATCCGTATGACGTCCAAGAGTTTGAAATGCCGGTCTACTTCGTGCAGCTTATGAAGTACATGATGGCTTGGCATCTGGCCATGCCCATTACCGACCAGACCGAGAAGGCTCAGTATTGGCAAGGTGTAGCCGTTGGCTCGCCAGATCAGAATGGCCGCGGCGGGTACACAAGGATTGCAATGAACATGGACGGACAGGGCCAGCCAAACTTTGTAATTGAAGACTTCCCGCTGATAGCTGTGAGATTCTGATGGCCCGGTTTGTAACCGTTCAGACTAACTTTTCCACAGGCGAGCTTGATCCGCTTCTGCGGGCTCGCGTGGACTTGCAGGCTTACAGCAATGCGCTGGAAGAGGCCACAAACGTGGTGATCCAGCCGCAGGGTGGAGCTCGGCGCCGGCCTGGTTCCAAGTACGTTATGAGCCTGCCAAACACGGGCAATGACTCCGCCGCCAATGGCGTCAGACTGGTGCCGTTTGAGTTCTCAACATCCGACAGCTATATGTTGTGTTTTACCCACAACCGGATGCACATATTCAAAAATAGCGCGCAAGTCCTTGATATAAATGGCGGAACTTTGGATTACCTGAGCACCAGCTCGGTCGGTTTAACTGGCGCACGCCTTGGCCGCATCACTTGGACGCAATCGGCTGACACGCTGATTGTCTGCCATCCGGACATTAACCCGGTCAAAATTGTCCGCGGCGCATCAGACGCAGACTGGACCGCCACGGCGCTGGCTTTTGACTCAATTCCTAAGTACGCCTTCACGCTTGCGGCAAGCGAGCCAGCCGGCACGCTTACGCCATCTGCTGTGTCCGGCAAGGTGACTCTGACAGCCTCAACCGGCACGCCGTTTAGCGCGGCATCTGTTGGCCAATACATCAACGCCAGCCCGCAAGGCCGAGCCAAAATTGTGCAGTACACAAGCGGAACTGTGGTGCAGGCTATTGTTGAGTTCCCGTTTTTTAACACCACGGCAATCGCTTCTGGAGACTGGGAACTTGAGACTGGCTACGAGGATGTATGGTCATCAGGCAAAGGCTGGCCACGATCGGTAACCTTCCATGAGGGCAGACTTTACTTTGGCGGCTCCAAGTCCAGACCGTCAACTATCTGGGGCTCCAAGGTCGGATTATTTTTTGACTTTGAGGCAACCGAGGGTCTTGATGACGATGCGGTCGAGGCCACGCTAGATACCAATACATTTAACGCTGTCACCGACATTGCGTCAGGTCGAGACTTGCAAATCTTTACGACCGGCGGTGAGTTCTACTGTCCGCAGGAAGGTCTTGAGCCAATCACGCCGACCAACTTTTTCCTAAAAGCCGTTACCCGCAATGGATCGCAAGAAGGTGTGCGGGTGCAACAATTGGAAAGTGGCACGCTATTCTTGCAGCGCCAGGGCAAGTCGCTCAATGAGTTTGCATTTACGGATACACAAGCCACTTATGTGTCGTCCAAGATCTCGTTACTGGCCGGCCATCTGCTAAAAGGGCCGACACGAATGGCGCTTCGCCGGTCAGTAGCAACCGACGAGAATGACCTGTTGCTGATCACCAATGGCACAGACGGCACAATGGCTGTGTTTTCGCTTCTGCGCGCACAGAATGTCATTGCCCCATCCGAGTGGATTACAGACGGCGAATACGTTGATGTGGGCGTGGACATTACGACCATTTATACGGTCGTTGAGCGGATCATTGGTACGACTACGGAATACTTTGTCGAGATATTCAGCGAGTCCGTAGAGACCGATTCTTGCAAGACTGGCGGTGCCGCGGCATCCACGTCCATGTCTCACTTGGTCGGCAAGTCTGTCGAGGTGATTCTTGATGGTGCGTTGCAAAACAACCAGACCGTGCCGGCTGGCGGGACAGTAACCTTCCCGCGGTCCAGCACCACGTCATTTCAAGTGGGTCTAAATTACAACGTCAAGATGGTAACCATGCCGGTTGAACTAAAGCTGTCATCTGGCTCGCGTCTTGGGTTCCGTAAGCGGATTGTTGAAGTAAACGCGCTGGTTAAAGACAGCCAATACATGAAGATTAACGGCGTTGAGATTCCATTCCGGGCTTACAACGTCAGCCTTCTGGATAACCCGATCACGCCGTTTACAGGCACCAAGACGGTTCACGGGCTGCTGGGTTATACCCAAGAAGGCAAGATTACCATCGAGCAAGATGAGCCATTAAAGCTGATCCTGCTTGGCATGGAATACAAAGTGTCAGTACACCAGGGGACATAATATGCAAGCAGTAGCAGTAGCAGCGGCACTTGTAAGCGCATACGGTTCCTACCAGGCCGGTGTCTCACAAAGAGCCCAATACAACTTACAAGCCAAGCAGGCCACGGTTGAAGGCGAGCGCAGGGCGATTCAATACGAACAGCGTTCTAACGACCTCTTGCGCCGACTGCGCACCACAAACGCAGCTCTGGCTGCCCGGGCGTATGCCGGTGGCGTAGATCCGTTTAGCGGGTCTCCAGACATTGTGCGGGCCTCCAATGAAACCAGAGCTGGGCGTGAGTACAAAATCCTACTGGCTGATGCAGACGCAGCTCTGCGCGGCGGTCAATTGCAATCAATACTGTACGAGCAGGCTGGAAAAACTGCATACCAGCAAGGCATATTTAATGCCGTTGCAAAACTTGGCATGGCTGCGGGAACGGCAAGCAAAGGCGCGCCTGGCACGCAAGAGCCAGCCCCAGTCAAAGACAGTTCAATTTATAGCGGTTGATAAACATGGCACGCCTACCTACATTCCAAGAAGCAGGAATTATCTCGGCAGATGTGCCGCGCTTAGACTTTGCCAACATTAAAGAGCAGACTAGGGCATCTCAGTCTATTTCTGAAAACCTAGAGCGCATTTCCCAGTTTGCCTTTGGCGAAGTGGAAAGGCGCCGCAAGGAAGAAAACCGCATCCTTGGCATTCAGCTCAGGGCGGACTTGGAATCCGAGGTCCAGAAGGAACTTAATAAGCTAGACATTCAAGTCGAGACTGGCCAGCTATCAAATTTTGATGACATCCAAAACCGGGTGAAGTCATTGCAGGGCATGGCCCGCGGCCTGGCTCAGATTGACCCAGAGCAAGCCAATGGCCTGATGCGGTCAATTTCTAACGGCGGCAATGTGCTACTTAAAAAGAGCTCAGACATTTTGGTCAAGGCTTATGGATCGCAAGTAGACACCAAGACCAACGAAACCATCAGCACCTTGCGCCGCAACATGGAGACCATGTACTCGGCAGAGACAGACCCAACGCTGATGGCACAATACGAAGCCGGTGCGCGCAACATTGCTTTTTCGCTGGCCTCGCAAAACCCGTCAACTCTTCCAGCCAAAATGGAAGATTTTGAAAAGGCTCGTATTGCAGCGCGCAATTCCTCAATGACAAATTATTTTGTCACCCCGGACTTTGCCGCCCGGCCGTCTGACGCTATCGCAAAATTGCGATCAGGCGATGCCGGCAAATACTCACCGTTATGGGCACAGCTGGACGAAGGACAAAAGGACACGGTTATCCAGTCCATGCTAAAGCGCCAAGCCGATGATTTACAGGTCATTGACCGTGATAACAAACTGTCTACTGAACGCAACCGCGCAGAGAATTACGCCGACTACAATCTGTTTTACAAAGGCACCATTGGCGGCGATGAGCTGTTAAAGCGCATGGCTAACCGCGGGTATATTCCTGGCCGGGAAGAATTGCGTCAGATTAGGGAAGGCAACATTCCGGGCGCTCCAGACAATTATTTTGGTGCGCTGGAGTTTAAGGCTAGGCAAGGGACCATGGGTCTTGAAGAAGCCAACAGCCTATTTACTGCCGGCCGCATTTCGCTCAAGCAGCGCAATGAACTATTTAATCTGATCGACAAAACCGATCGGCCAGACATTGCCAGAGCCAAGGAATTTATCATCAATGCCTTTGTTCCAAATCCAAACGATCCGTCAACTCGTGCAGGCAATGTGCGCAAGGCAGAGGTCACAAATCAATTGCTTGCCGAAGAGCAAGAAGCCCGCGCACAGGGCAAACCGTTTGACGCCTTTGGCAGAGCTCAGGCTTTGGTGGGCGCACGCCAGCAACAGGAAGACCTTAAGAAACTGGCTGATGACAGAGCCTCGCTTAAAAAACGGCTTGAGACAGAAGGCTTGCAATATAAAGAAGATTACACAGACGAGTCGCTTAAGCGTGCCGGCGTTAGCAACGCAGATGCCCGTAAGCGGATCTTGCGTCTGATCGACTCAATTAAGGCAAACCAATGAACACGCTAGAAAACGCTTTTCTGGATGCGTTAGCCGCTGATCTGCGGATTGCGCCTGAGCCCACCCAGCAGGCGGTCAACCCGCGCACAGGCAAACCTTACCCGACTGGCGTCAGCTTAGAGCCTGCCATGGGCGCCGTGGCTGAGACTGTGGGCGCTGCGACAAAAGGCGCAGCTCAGGGCTTTGTCGGATTGCCTGGCGACCTGATTGCCCTTGCCCGCGGAGTGTATGAGCTCGGTAGGTCCGGCGGTGATCTGGATGCGTTTGTGGCAGGGCTTGAGTCCAAGACTGGCCTGCCGACAACCGAAGACATCAAGAAGTTTTTAGATGAGGCCGGGCTTAAAGCCGGTACCGGCGAGTCGCCTGCCGAGACTGTTGGCGAGTTTGCCGCTCCGGGTGGATACATCAAAGGCGCCAAGAAAGCAGCACGCGCAGTTAAGAAAGCAACAGGGGCTAAATAATGGCAATGCAACCGCTTGATCAACGGCTGGACGAATTAAGTGCCGTCCAAAAGGATGTGGTTGATATCCAAAATACTCAGCCTTCAGAATCGTTGCCATCTCCGATTGAGTACACCGTAGATGAGCCGGCGTTTGAGCCGGTCAATGTAGCTGGCTTGCCGCTTGGTCTGGTCAAAGGCGCAATTAAAAAGCCTACCAAGAAAGCTCCAAAAGCCCCAGAAGGGACCGTAGGACCGTATCAAGTTATTCCTGATGCTCCGCAAGAGGTAGTGCAAAAGGTTGAGCAGCAGATGGCTAATGTGCCGCCAGAGGTGCCGATAGTAGGCAAACCTCCGGAGACTGCGTTTAACCTAGACCAGATTAAAGACGAGAACGGTCTTAAGCAATTTATTGACGCGACTGCCCGCGTCTACGGTGCAGACAAGCTAGAACGGGTGTCATATAAAGACATTGCGACTAAGGCATCCGAAGAGGGTTATGACGAGGCTTTCCTAGCTCGGATTATCAACCCCAATGCGGTAACCGAAGCTAACGCTGGCCAGGCTTACAAGATGTTGCTGGCCATCACAGATGCCGGCAGACGCGCATTTGATCTGGGCGAGAAAGTCAAGCAAGCCAAACTGTCCGGCAATCTGACATCTGAGCTGGCCGTTGAGTTCCAACAGGCATTGGCCCTGGAAGGCGCATTGCTCAAAGCCGCCAAAGGCAGACAAGCTGACATTGCCCGCACGCTTGGTATTTTCTCCCAGGCTCGGACCGCGACCGCAGAGCGTGGCGCCATGCTGGACGCCATCCTCACCGAGGCCGGCGGCATTGACAACGCATTTGACGTGGCCAGACGCTACACCGCTCTGGATACCCGTGCAGCTCGCGCCGACATGGCAGAGCGTGGGTATACCAATGACATTAAGGGCTGGTCTAGCCGGTTCCTAGATATCACCATGACAAGCTGGATCAACGGTCTGCTGTCTAGCCCGATCTCGCACGCCAAGAATATCGCCGGCAATATGTTCTTCGGTGCGTATCAGATCCCTGAGCGCATGGTCGGCGCAGCTTTTGGCAAGGTTCGCAATGCCGTATTTGGTGGCGAGGATGCCATCCAGTCCAATGAGGTGTATGCCCAAGCTCTCGGCATGATTCAGGGTATCCGCGAGGGAGCTGAGATTGCCTGGACTGCGTTTAAGAAAAACGAGGCGACAGATCCGTTTACCAAGATTGAAACTGTCCGCGGCAGACCAGACCCATTTGATATTAACTTTGGCGACTCTGAGACAGGCAAGGCTGTTAGTGGCGCCATACGCTACTACGGTAAGTTTGTTGAGCTGCCCGGCCGTGCGCTGATGGCTGAGGACGAGTTTTTCAAAGCCATGTCATATCGCATGGAACTTAACGCTCTGGCTACTCGCGCCGGCAATGCCGAGTACAAGCGCCTAGTGGAAGCCGGGGTCCTGCCAGAAGACGCCGCCAAGCAGGCATCGGCATTTATGGAGCAAGTGCTGATCAACACTCCGGCAGATATTGAAGCCGCAGCCAAGGGTGTAGCGCGTACCACTACATTTACCCGCGAGCTTGAACCCAGCCTGCAAGGAATCCAGAAGACCCTGCAAAACCCGTTGCTCAAAATGTTCGTGCCGTTTGTGCGCACGCCGACCAATATCGCCTTGGAAGCCATGAGCCGCACGCCTGGATTAAACTTTGCCAGCCCGCGCTTTTGGGCTGACTATAACGCAGGCGGCATCCGCCGGGATATGGCTATGGCTCGGGTAACCCTTGGCGGTGGAATTATTACCGCAGTCGGGACATCTGCCTTGGAAGGCAAGGTGACTGGCTACGGACCATTTCGGATGGAAGACCGCGAAGGACTTAAGTCTACCGGATGGCAAGAGTTCTCATTTGTCTTCAATAAGTCCGACATCAGCCCAGAAGAGATCGAGCGATTTAAGGGCATTACAACCGTTTCCGTGGGGCCGGATAAGGTCTACATATCCTACGCCGGTTTGGAGCCGCTGGGGACGCTGCTATCCATCGGGGCGACCGCTGGTGAGTACTCCATGACCACGGCTGGCGAAGCCGACATGAGCAAACTGATGATGGGCGGGACGCTAGGTGTTTACCAGTACTTGTCCGATCAGCCAATGCTCCAGGGTTTTGGCGAAATCCAGAAGGTTTTTAGCGCAGGGTCAAAAGACGCCCCGACATTTTTGTATAACGTGATGAGCCGGGTCAGCAAACAGGTGACGTCCTTTGCCGCCGGCGCGGTTCCGGTGACTGGCACGCACTCATCCCTGGTGGCCGCGGTTGAACGGTATGTAAACCCTGAGCGTAGCAACGTCATGGTCTCTCTGTCGCCAGAAGAGGTCGATCCGTTGGCCGGCGCAGGCAAGGGATTCTGGGAGGCAGTCGGTTACATCAAGAGCCGCACCCCGGGATTGTCAGACAGCCTGCCGCCGCTTCTGGACCCGCTGACAGGCGAGGTAAAGAAAAACGGCAAGGGCAATTTTTACGAGCTATTCAACCCGTTTAAGCGCGCAGACGGCAGTTTTGTTCCGTCTTACGCCACTCTGATTGAATACGGCGTCCCGCAGTACAGGCCAGACCGGAAGATCAAAGGCGTAGAACTTTCCGCACCGCAATATAACCGGCTAATTGAGATTGCAACCGATGACGGCAGACTGGCCAAACGAGTCGACGACCTTGGCAAGAGCCCGGACATCAAACGCCTGGCAGCTCGGGATATGGCCGCCGTCCAAACCCTTATCTCCAAAGAGATATCTGATGCCTACTCGGTGGCCAGAGAGCGCTTGATTCTTGAAGACCCAGACCTTGCCATGGCCATCAAAGATATTGAAGACCAGCAAAAAGATATTGGTAGATATCGGCGATAACCATTAAATTTCGCATAGGAATACACCATGCCAGATATTGACATTTCCAACGTCCCGCGCCGGGTGGTCTATACCGCCTCCGGTGTTGGACCCTATGCGTTCACGTTTGAGATTCTGTCTCAGACCGATATCGCCGTATACCGTGATGACACGCTACTGACTCTGACTACTGACTATACGGTCAGCATTAACTCAAACGGTACAGGCTCGGTTACCCTGACCGCCACCCCGACTGGGGCCAGCCAGATTTCAATTGTCGGCGACAGGACAATCCAGCGCACGACTGAGTTCCAGACTGGTGGCGATCTGTTTGCGTCATCGCTAAACGAAGAGCTGGACTCGCTCACCATTTTTGCCCAGCAAAACGCTGAGGGCATAAGCCGAGCTCTGCGCGCCCCGGAGACTGACCCGCTTACCATCGACATGACTTTGCCGCGCAAGGCTGACCGCGCTGGCAAGTACATGGCGTTTGATGTCAACGGCGACCCAGACGTCGGCGTGTCTGTGGTGGATGTAACTGCGATTGCCGGGCTTGAAGATGAGATTGCAACGCTTGGCGCGATATCCGCTGACATCACAACAGTCGCCGGCATATCAGCAAACGTGACAACCGTAGCCGGTGACAGCGCAGACATTAACTCGCTGGCCACCAAGACCACGCAGATTCAAGTCATTGGCGATGACCTGGCTGGAACGGGGTGGGCATACGACCTTGGCTCTGTGGCAGATGCGGCGCCTGGCGTTCCGGCAGCTACGCCGGATGGCTACATTGTGGCGGTCTACAACGACCTGACTAACATTGACGCCGTAGCTGGCGACATCGCCAATGTCAACGCAGTAGGCGGTGCAATCGCTAACGTCAACGCTGTGGCCGCAGAAGTCGGCACAGGTGGCGACGTAACCATTGTGGCCGCAGACCTGGCCGGCTCTGACACCATTGGAACCGTGGCGGGCATATCTGCCAATGTCACAACTGTCGCCGGCGTGGCCGCCAATGTGACCACGGTGGCTGGCATATCTGCCGATGTAACCGCTGTGGCGGGTGACGCCACAGACATTGGCACGGTGGCGACTGACATTGCAAATGTCAACACGGTAGCTGCCAACATCGCTTCGGTAAACACAGCCGCTTCTGACATTGCCGAGATCATTACTGTTGCCAATGACTTGAACGAAGCTGTGTCTGAGATTGCCGTGGTGGCTGACAACATTGCTACGGTGCAAACGGTTGGCGACAACATCGCATCTGTAAACTCTGTTGCAGCGCAACTAGGGACTGACGGCGATGTGACTGATGTGGCTGCCAATCTGACTAACATTGGCACGGTAGCCGGAATCAGCGCAAACATAACAACCGTCGCAGGCATCAGCGCCAATGTGACGACCGTGGCGGGTGTATCGTCTAACGTAACAACGGTGGCTAACAATATAGCTGACGTTAATACCGTGGCAGGAGCGGTTAGCGGCGTTGGGATTATTGCTGATATTTCTGCGCTGTCTTATACCGGCAATGCCAACAAGTTCCTGGCTGTAAACAGCTCCGCCAATAATGTTACTTTCACGGCCGGCGGCAGCGGCACCGTGACCTCGGTGGACATGAGCGTGCCGACAGGGTTTGCAATTGCCAATAACCCGGTCACAACTTCTGGCACTCTGGCCTTGTCTTTTTCTGCCGGCTATTCCCTGCCGACAACAACAAGTCAGAGCAACTGGGACACGGCTTATACAGACCGCCTGAAATGGGACGGTGGCGCGACTGGGTTAGACGCATCAACAGGACGCACAAGCCTTGGCCTTGGGTCTATTGCAACCCAGGCGGCTAACAATGTCAGCATTACTGGTGGTTCCATTACTGGCATCACCGATTTAGCTGTTGCCGATGGCGGTACCGGCCAATCGAGCTACCTAAACGGCGAGCTCTTAATCGGCAACTCAACCGGCAACACGCTGACCAAAGCGACTCTGACTGCCGGATCAAACATCAGCATCACCAACGGTGCCGGCAGTATTACGATTGCCGCAACCGGAGGGGTATCAGATGGCGACAAGGGCGACATTACGGTGTCGTCTTCTGGGGCGACGTGGACAATCGACAACAACGCGGTAACAGTAGGCAAGCTGGCCGCAACTCTTGATCTTGGGAGCATTGCATAATGGCGACAGCACTTAGACTACGACGCGGCACAACAACTCAGCACGGGTCATTCACCGGCGCCGAGGGCGAAGTAACGGTAGACACAACCAAAGACACGGTTGTCGTCCACGACGGCTCAACTGCCGGCGGTGTGCCGCTTGCCAAAGAGACTGGCAGCACGGTGGCTGTGGCTAACGGTACCGTATCCGCTCCTGGGCTTACGACATCCGGTGACCTGAATACCGGCATCTTCTTCCCTGCTGCTGACACTATTGCCTTTACAGAAGGTGGTGCAGAGGCAGGAAGATTTAACAGCAATGGTCAACTCTTAATTGGAACCACAACCGCACCATCTGTAAGCACTATAAGGAATCTTATTGCAAACGGTTCTGGTGCTTATTATCAATTTACAAAAACTGATGCAACCGCTGGCGGTGGTGCAATTGGAACAGATGGCTCCAACCTTCTGATATATAGCCACACAGGAGCAGTTGGTTCAGAAACATACACAGAACGTATGCGTATCGACTCCAGCGGTAATGTGGGGATTGGGGGTTCGCCAACTGGCGCAGGCAAGATTCTGCACCTTAATAACTCTGGGACTGATGGAGCAGATGTAGTCGATTTACGGTTTACCACAGGAACAACCGGAGCAACATCTGGTGATGGTGTTCGGATTCGACTAGCAAACGTTGGTGACTTGGACATCAACAACCTTGAAGCGAAGGCTGTGTTGATTTCTACACAAAACACAGAGCGTATGCGTATCGACTCCAGCGGTAATGTAGGAATTGGCGTAACCTCTATATCAACTTTTGGGGGCTCTCGCCGTGGCCTGCAAATTTCTAACAGCACTTCTGGTGGTGGTGTATATTTAGGGGCTAATTCAACTGATACAGATAATGCCCGTGTAGTATCTGGGTCTAGCGGAGCAGACCTTTTGTTAGCGGGAGGCGGTGCATCTGGAATAATTGCTGCATACACCAACGGAACAGAACGTGCCCGTATCACCAGCGGTGGTGATTTTTTGGTTGGTAAAACTTCTGACACAGGAAATGGCGCAGGAATTACACTAGGACCATCAGGTTATGTTCGGGCGGTCAGAAGCAATGAGTTAGGGTTACTTATTAACAGATTGTCTAGTGACGGTACGCTTGTATCTTTTGAGCAAGACACCGTTGCAGAAGGCTCCATCTCCGTATCCGGAAACACCGTTTCTTACAATGCTTTTTGCGGGGGTCACTGGACACAACTTCAGGAAGGCCGTGGCTACAACCCAGACATTCCTCGTGGAACGGTTATGTCATCCATCGGTGAAATGTCTGAATGGAAGTCTGTGACATGGACGGAAACAATTGAGCATCCTGCTATCCCTTCGGTTGAGGCCAAAGAAGCCGTGTTAGATGAGAAAGGCAATGTCGTTGAGCCTGCCGTAGAAGCAGTCGAAGGCAAGGACGCATGGACAGAATCTATCCCGCACCGTGAGGACTATCTAGGCAACTTGCCTGTTGGGACTACATTTGAAGAGGATAGTTTTACCAAGACTGTTGTGGATGACGGCAACGAGCGTCTGCCAAAGGTAAAGATTTCGGATGTGGTCGGAGACAAGGCAGTCTACGGCGTATTCCAAACTTGGGATGAAGCTCAGGATATGCTTATCTCATCTCTGGGTGCGTTTGTGGTGCGTATCGCCGCAGGTGTCACAGTCCAGATTGGTGACCTGTTGGAATCCAACGGTGACGGATGTGCCAAGGTTCAGGATGACGATGTAATCCGTAGCAAGACAATCGGTAAAGTCACATCAACGGTTCCCACGGCTACCTACCCTGACGGTTCTTACACCGTTCCCTGTGTTCTCTACTGCGGATAATTTATGAACATCAAACTTGAACTTTCTGTCGAAGAAGTAAACGGCATCCTGCAAACACTAGGTCAACTACCCACATCATCAGGAGCATGGCCTTTGGTGGTAAAGATCAAGGAACAGGCACAAGCGCAATTGCCGGAGGAAAAAAGTGAGTCAGCATAGTCCAGAAACCATTAAGCACGTTACAGACGGGCTTTCTATCCTGACGGTAGTAGGAACCCTGGCCGACATCCTGCCGGCCTTGGCTGCCCTGTTCTCCCTGGTCTGGTCACTCATCCGTATCTGGGAGACACAGACCGTACAAGACTGGATCAACCGTAAGAAGTGACGACGATAGCTGCCAGCCTAGCTCACAAAGAGATCGCGGCTGACAGTATGTGCAGCGGCGAAGGAGCCTTTTATTCTGTCTGCAAGCTGCGCCAATGGAAGGACGGCGTGGCCGGAGCCGCTGGAGACTGGGTTCAGATCCTCAAGTTTTTTAACGCCATCGAGAAAGGTGGAGACTTAGACTCAGACTGCGACGTTGAATGTATGGAGCTCAGAGCTGAGGGTATTTATATCTATGAAAGTGCCCTCATCCCTGCTCGCATCAAAGAACCTTTCTACGCGATAGGCACAGGTAGCGCATACGCAATGGCGGCCATGCACCTGGGCAAGTCGCCAAGAGAGGCAGTCGAAATCGCAGCTCTGTATGACCCCGCAACCCGCGGGCCGATAGACGTGATGCGCATAGGGGATTCAAATGGCGGCAAAGCCACTAGCAGAAGAAAAGTTAATCGCAGCGTATAGACTTTACATGAAGCACGGCAACTGCGGGGATGCTGCGCGG
>Ga0315904_10006186_pt1 | contig 16438 bp, 16 predicted proteins | sample LakEriMetagenome_6_FD_203529 | JGI IMG/M metagenome (GOLD analysis project Ga0315904, IMG submission 203529) | Freshwater fungal communities from buoy surface, Lake Erie, Ohio, United States - Buoy 12 MA120 | ecosystem: Environmental > Aquatic > Freshwater > Lake | place: USA: Lake Erie, Ohio... | reverse complement strand
CGCAAATAGCGAGAAACTGTATACGTGCGACATACCGGGCTCCAACACGTAGTAAAAAAGGTTGCTGCCGAATACAATGAAAGGCAGTCCCAGAAGAACTACCCACGGTTTGTGATTGATAGATAAAAAACGAAAGAGAAAAATTAATCCGATAATGAAATAGAATACTGCAGCTATTCGCAGCGCTTTCGGATAGATTGCTGAAAATCCGTCGGCATCGTAACCCAGCAAGGGCGCTAGGGATTGCGCGGTGAAGTAAAAGGGCGACAGCAGAAGCGCAACACCAATCGGATATTTGGTAATTACCTTGTCTTGATCGAAATGAAAACCATGACCTGTCTTCTGCTCGATATCAGAGGGAAATTTCTGCGCATTGAAATCGTAATTGAAAGCTAGCGGCAGATAAACATAATAACCTGCCTGATCAGCCCAGATTTCTTTTCTCCAATTTTCATAACGACTGCGTGAATCACGAAGCGAGTAAATGACTAGCCAAACAGAGAACAGTGCTGTCAGTATGAGCAACCCTCGACGACTAATCATAAGCGGAGGCACTGGCCGATTTTATTTTTTTACTTCCAGACGTTTCCAGACATCTGTGCGGCCCAGCGCTTCCACACCAATGTATCCGCGAATATCCAACGTGTTGTTGTCGGTCATTTTGATGATGCACTTATAGGTGCTTCCGTTTTCCGGATCGTAAATAGTACCACTGTCCCACTGGTCTTTACCCAGGTATTTAAAGTCTTTGAGCAATCGATACCCTTTCAAAGGTACCGTGCGCAAACTGACATCCGGATTGTTTTTGTCGACTTTCGGTTGGCCGGTGTTAGGATCGTTAGGCTCTCGCAACCAAACGATTTTGCCATAGTATTTTTCGCCTATTTTCTCAATCTTTACACGGGCTTTCCCGTTGCTGGGTTCCCATATGCCTAAAAGGCGGTCTTGTTCGGAAACTTGAGCAATGCTAAACGAAGCGGTCAGAAAAAGACTGCAGATAAAGAGTAGTGATTTCATCGTTTATTTTTTATAAGTGATTTCAAATTCAAAAGTACCGGTATAGGTGAGATTTTCATCGCGATCACCTTCGAGGTCGGCGTCGAGTATGATGATTAATTCTTGTTGCTTGAAATTGTCGAGTAACTCTGCTTCCGCTGAGGGTGTTAACTCAACCGTCGAACTATTTTGGGGTACCGGATTAAGCACACCTGCTTTCTGCATCTTAGCATCGGCGGCAGTGAATTGAAGCACGAAGTTGCGCACACTGTTGAAAGCGGCGCTATCCGCGGTTGTAATCGTTGCTTTGGTCATTTTAACAGCCTGTATCTGCTCGGAGAGAAGCCCAGTTTCAATTTGGCTTAAATCGATACCGTGCGTGGCCTGCATAGTATTAGGGCCATCAAAGAGGGGGCCCTCAACGGTTATATCGATGTTCTCAATCACGTATTTTTTCGTGATGCCTTCTGAACACGAAGTCAGAATTGCAACGGTAAGTATGAATAGCAGGATTTTTTTCATGTGATGTGTGCTCTTTTGATAAGAGGCGAATGTAGGTTTTTTCTCCTCAACATTAAAATGTGGTTCGAAATGCGCAAGGCTTATTACAGGTGCAAAGACCGGTTTTTTCGCCTTTTATCTGCGACATGCAAAGTTGTCGGATAGTGAGTTGCGAGAGAGTGTCACATTAAATAAGCGAAGCAAAGTAAAATCTGAGATACCATCATCATGAGGTACATATGCTTCCACGATGGATGATTTTCTGTGTCGGTAAGGGCTTGAGGGTTATGCAAAATTAAGTACATCACGTATCCACCCCATGCGCACATTCCTATACCTAGCCAATGGATGAAGATTTGATTACCACTGAACCAGTGGAGGTAGGAACCTACAGATAAAATGAGAAACGGAAGAAAGAAAAATGGGGCTATCATCCAAGCGGCTTTGTGCACGCCAAAGCGGACGGGCAGCGTATTGCATCCATGTGATGCATCGCCTTCAATGTCTGAAAAGTCTTTGGTAGCCGAAGCCCCTAAAAGGAAAAAGCCATACACACTTCCAATAAGCCATGGTTCAGATTGCCATATTGAGCCTAAAACTGCCCAACCGGCTACTTTCAATAACGCGCCGCGCGGCACAGCAATAGTGAGAGCAGCCCATAACCAATGACGCTTAGTGCGAAAGGGAGGCACAGAGTAGAGTACTGTGGCTAAAGCAGCAATTGCGACTAAGCAAAGAAATGGGGTGTTGACGGCTGCGGCGAGAATAAGGGAAAGCGCATAGAGAGTGAGTGATAGCCTTCTCGCAGCCTTGATGCTCACTGTTCCCGCCGGCAGCGGACGTGTTGGTTTATTGATTCGATCTATCTCGAGATCATAAATCTCATTGATGATGTTCGAAGCTGCATTCAGTACCATGGCCGAGAGCATTCCGAGGGTAATCAACAGCAAACGATTGTCGACGGTCAACGATACCTCCGCTTGTGTCCAAGCCAGTAAAGCACCACAAACGATACCTACGCCCGGCGCCAGTAGAGTATAGGGACGACATAGCTGAAGGAAGGGATGCATGATGGCTGTTATTTCAGAATTTGAATTTTACCTCTGGCATATCAGCTGAAATAGCAGATGCACATGGCGAACATAAAGCGAAATGTAATTCTTCGTGTGTCAGATTATGCTCGCGCATTTAGGGTGCATTTAATATTGGCTTTCCGTGTAATTCTTGAAGTTATTTAGGATCGCCTGCCAGCCGTTGCGCTGCAGTTCGAGTGGGTTTTGATTTTCCGCTTCAAATGTGATTGAAACTTCGGTAACGCTTCCATTTTCTTCCATTACGAGGTGGACCGGCCTTCCATCGGTCATTGTATAGGTGAAACTTCTTCCTGGTTCGATGGCTTCGTAAATAGCTTCGAGATCGAAACCAAAACTGCCGTCTTTTGCCTCCATTCGCACGCGGTAAACACCACCCACTTTCAAATCGTTGGATGCCGATGGACAATGCCAATCGTCGGATGCAAAATTCCACTTTGTAATATGTGCAGGCATTGTGTAGTATTCCCAAGCCTTTGCGGCATTAGCCAACACCGTCGCCTGTATAGTAATTGTCGTTTTTTCCATAGTTGAATTTATCAGATATCCTTATTCCCTCATGCTTCGCGCTATTCCTTTATTACCGTCACTACTATATTGCCAATCTGCAACATATATATTCCTGAACTATAGCTATCCATTTCGATACGCGTTTTCGTTGTATTCATTGTGCCTTGATGAATCATCTTACCCATCTGATTGAATAAAGAATACGATTCACGTTCGTGTGTGAATGGGCTTTCAATGAATAAATCACCTTGCGTTGGATTCGGATATAGGTTCAGTGGTTCAGACGCATCATGTAGGGAAGTAACATCTGTGCTCCCAAATGTGAATAAGCATGTGTCGGGAACGAGCATTTCATCGCCATACACGAATTGAATTGTCAGCGGCAAACACACATCGTCACTTAGAGCGCTGACAGGGTACCCTTGCTCTGTGCCGCCTATCTGTCCAAAGAAGAACATGCCTCCCGTTGCCACTGTGTCACCAGCGCAGTCTGTTACGGATGCGACATACGGATAATTGGCAAAGTCGTCAATTGCACCAGCCATTTCAATAATGATAAGCGTGCTAGTTGAGTCAAACGGATCGGGCTCAAGACCTGTAACGGTGAAGAACTCGCACTGGATGGTTTGAGCATTTATAGAAATTGTGCCAATGGCCAATGCCATAGTGATAAGGGAGAGTTGAAGGGTTTTCATTCCTCTGAATTTTGTTTTCTGATGCATCCTAAAATTTACAGGCCTTCCATTGGGCGATTTATTCATCGTAAAGATGTGCGAAGGTAAAAACGGAAACGTTATAGACGGCGGTCGAATGCGTTTGAGGAACTGCCTCAAGGAGCACTGGAAGTGCATGGAAGAGATTCGCGAGCGTTCTTTTCTTGGCAAGTGTACTGCAGAAGGGTGTGTATGGGTAGCACTCATTTATGTGAGTCGGGGAGGCCCATAGCTTCTTATTTTCCTCATTTTTGTAAACGAGAAAACAGATTATTTGCGCGACAACGCAACACTAAAATGCGAAGCTCTTTTTGATATCAGGAGTTATTTTCCTGGAGTGAGTCGAAACTGTAACCATAAACCGCAGGGTTTTTACCACCCATGGGTCGGATGTAGGTGCTGAGTTGACCGCGGTGGTGAATAATGTCAAAAAAGAAAAACCACATCATCGAGACTCTGGGTATTGTAACAAACGATTTTCCGGAGACTAACAGTTCAACGTTTACGGTGTTGAAAGCGTCTTCGTCCATGGCATCAACCAAGGCTATCGCCTTTTCCCAATACTGTCTGAGCAGCTGACTGCCATCCTGTGAATTTTTAAACGGCATTACCAAGCATTCATCGCATGCATCCTGGGTAAGAATAACTTGAAAGTCGTATGCGTGAGCGATAATATGCTCTGCTATCTCGTAAGCGCTGCGGTTGGTCGGATGAGGACGGTAGTCAAGTTTATCTGAGTTTAGTGCTGCGATAACGTTTGCGGTGGCATCTAGCTCATTGGTAAGACACGCTTTGAAGAATTCTTTGTTGGTCATGGCGACTAGTGGGAGGTTTTTTGTTGTAGCGGATACTTGGTGCGTTTTTACAATTACGCAATGCCAAATTAAGTACGATGACAGCAAACAAGGAAAATATTTTTCAATTTTGAGTAGGTGAGGCTGAAGAAGGGAGATATCGCATGCTGACATACACTAAATGTTGATTTTTCTAAGGTTTTAATCTCTTACAAGTGTAATGTATCCCGATTTGCTCTCTCCTTGCTGTCCATCGCGCGGTTGCAAAATCCAATAGTATGTGCCATCGGGTGCATTATTTCCATTCCATCCTTGCTGTATCGATTGTGTTGTAAATAACTCTATACCCCACCTATTGTAAATAGTAAGACTCCACTTGCCGGGATACTGTTCGAACGGCTTAAATACCTCGTTATACCCGTCTCCATCGGGTGTGAAAACAGAGGGCAAGGTAGCGTTGCCATTGTTGTCTATGAATATGATGAATTGCACAGTGTCTGCGCAACCTGCGCTATTGTAGACAACTAGTTCTACTGGATAACTGCCGGGCGTTTGGGGAAAGAATACAGTGGGATTTTCAGCTGTAATGCTGTATGGACTTACATCTCCAAAATACCAAAACCATTGAACAATGTCATCACCTTCCGGGAAGAATGAAATTTCTGTATCGTTAATAGTGGTGGGCTGCGGTGAGGCTGTAAAAATCGCTTGAGGCAATTCTATTACTTCAATGTATTGCTGATAGGTAGTGTCGTAGGTGCAACCATTTTCGAAAGATGCGCTAATTCCAATTGAGTAGAAACCACTTTGTGTGAAAACGTGAACGGCTGTGCTATCGTCGGAAGTACTGCCGTCGCCAAAAGTCCACTCAACTGAGTTGATAGGTGTCGGTGTGGTGCATTCGAACTGAACCGTCAAAGGTTCGCAACCAACTTGCGGAGAGGCAGCGATGGTGGGAATGATTGGCGTGGGCAATGAAACTTCGATAGAGGAGCCGGCGCATAAAGTGTCATCTTGAAATGCAACAAACTGATAGGTTCCCGCAGCTAATTGGAGGTTGCTCCAATTCAACGTACTGTCCGTTTGTCCGGACAAGGCTACTCCTTCATAGTACCATTGATAAGCGCTCGCTAAAGTATCGGAAGCACCTATGAGCGAGAGATTATCTGAACAGTAATCTCCAATTGTTTCAATGCTGCTGAATAGTGCTGATTCATTCAAGAGCATGTTGTCGATCCAGAAATAGGGGTAGTTAAGTGCATTCACAAAGTCAACAAAGAAATCCGCCGGCACCTCGCAAGGCCCGCCAATCATGACGGCTTCAATATCTGTTTCCGGGATGAATTGAATGGTAATAGTTTGCCATGTTTCATCGGCTTGGTAAGAGGTATGCCCCAATTCTACCCAATTGCTCAATACCGTGGGGCATCCGAGATCCAAGCCATTCGGATCTACAGTTATGGGCCATTCCGGGCATGAGGTGCTACCGAAAATGGTGATGTCGATGGGGCCGTAGAATGCTCCCTCGCTTGTTGCTCCGTCCCATGAAGAACCCACTAGGTCGAGTTGAATGGTGTATTCAACACCTGCAAGCATGGGCGCCAGCAAGCAGCCTCCAATATACTCGTTGTACATGAGTTGCTCAGTGCTACCAAAACCTCCCGGGTATGCACTGATAATGAAGCCGCCAACTCCGACACCGTCGGGTAGGGGTGTGGGAATGATAGGATCCCAGAATCCTCCGGGAATATTGAGGAAGAAATCACTTGTAGCGATAGTAGCTTGCTCCCAGGTCACGGCACAAGCGAGTTCCCCGAAAGTCGAAGGAATACAGTCATATTGTTCGAAAGATGGATTTGGAATAAGTGAGCTTACCGGTGAAGTCACATTGTTGCACGAGCATTCGGTAATATCATTCAAATCAATCAGGTTGTCACCGTCGTCGTCTATTCCGTTGTTGCATACCTCTTGAGCAATTGCGGGAATGTTGCAAAGAATAAGGCACACAATTGCAAACACACGAATAAGAGAATGGATTCTTACGTTCATTGGCTGCGGATAGGCTTGTGGTTTCAATCCAGCAAGATATTTCAAATGCGGGTATTATTGAATGACATACCTGATTTAATCGCAAAAAGCCTTTGACATTTTAACGTACTGAAGGCCGACCAAAAGGAATCAGCCGCGTTGTTAACTAGTCGGGGAAATAATGCTCGGATGACGATTAATACATCACGGCTTTCTTCGAGTTTTTTTTCCACCCTGCCTTGTATTCTGCATCCACAAAGAAGATTTTTAACTCTGACTTGTATTCGGCATTAACGAAATAAATTTTCTTCTTGGCTTTATATTCAGCATCTACAAAAAACCACTTGCCTTCGTTGCCCGTTGCTTTGTACTCAGCGTTTTCTTTGAATACGAGTAAATCTGCTTTGTATTCGGCATCCACTACGAAGACCTTCACATCGGCTTTGTATTCAGCATCCACAGAAAAGATTTTTTGTGCATTCAGCGCAGTCAAGCAGCCGGCCAAAAGTGCAGTAAGAAGAACTTTTTTCATGAAGTTTTAAATTTAAATAGCGGTGGTAACCATTCGGATTTGTTTGCAGAACATTTTCCGAACGACCGTTCTCAAGGGTTTATTTCAAGCGTGAATATACAATTGGTTATAGAGATATTACTATTTAACGTCGACTCTCTGTGTCAGCCATTCATGAGTGCAACTTATGGGGCGTGTATATGGCTACTTGGAGATTGTCGATGTATACTGGGCGAGACCCCATAAGCCAGAAGTATACTTTCAATGGGTCGCTTGGACGTCTCACTTCAGGAGTAAGATAATCGAAGCTTATTTTGTTCCATTGGTTCAATGCTAGCTTCATATCGACCGATTCGAAGGTCTTGTATTTGTAGGCGTATCCTTTATGAGTTAGATGTGTTACTGCACAGAATGGATTTCTAGCAGCGTCTTCAGTTATATACACATCGGCCGATACACGCACCCATGCATGATCTTCATCGGTGATCAGCTTGTACGCGCGCTCTATTGCAGGTGAATAAATGGTCAGACTGTCAAGCCGGAAGGCAGAGCTATCGCCTATCATCACATAATTTTCCGATGCTCCCGGAATGTTGAAGTCGAGGCGTTCGGTATACTTCATCGTATACAGGGAGCTGTCTTGGAAAGTCTCTGTGCCGTCGAATGATCGGTTAATAAGCAGCAGTTGCCGATCTGCATCAGTAGCCTGCAGTTTTCCGAAAGTGGCCATATAGTAATCGCGTGTCATGCGATCTCCGTGCAGCACACCTTTGTAGTATTGTATTGTCTGAAAGATGTTCAGGAGCGATAGACTCACCATAATGGTCCCAAGCAAGACGTTCATCACCAACTTGCGATTTTGAAGCCAGGTCAGAAAATAGCCCAGAGCGATGGCCATAATTGGGTAGGAGGGTATCAGTGCTCGTTGGCTAAAGCTTTGCGCATACCACCAACAAGACCAACTGGCTACGATGTAAAAATTACAGGCGAAATACAAAAAGATAGCCGCAAATAAGGATCGGTTGTACTTGTGTGTAAAGTAAAATCCGATTATACCGAAGACCATAATGGGGGTATAGATGAGCCATCCCTTGCGAAAGCTAAATAGCACTTCATACAAGTAGGGATGTAAAAACTCGAATCCCTCACCGGCATTTGCCCCATAGCTGTTGAATAGCCATTTGCCGGAGTACATTTTCCAGTAAATCAGTTGTGGGAAGCCAATGGCAATAATAAGGAGCGCGAACAGCAGAAGTTGTTTCTTGTGCACCACAAGCAACTTGATTTTTTCACGAAAGGTGTTTTTGTCTGTGACGCCCCATAGAAATGGTATCAGCAGACATACAATTTCTGATGGACGGCTGAGAATGGATAGTCCGCAAACCAAACCTAAAAATAGCAGCATTGTCGGCTTGTGTGTTTTGTGCCATTGAATTGTGAGCCAAAGTATAAGGGCATAAGCAAGAAAAAGATGGTTATGCGACATGGCATTTTGTCCATACATCGATATATGAACGATATAATTGGTAGAGAGCACCACCAGAATGAGCGCAATAGAAGCGATGCCGTCACTAAAGAGTTGGCGCAACACTTTTGCCAATACCCATAATCCGGTCATCGAGTAGAGTATACCTCCGCCAAAAATGGCGTATTGGTATGGCAATGAAAATCCATCTTGCGCATACCCCAGAATCGGTGCCAAGAGATGTCCGATGAAAAAGAAAGGCGCATACAATACAGCAAGTCCCATCGAATATTTCATGACATAGCCTCCCCCTTCAATCTGCGAGGCTTGATAGAATGTGGCTGTGTTGTGATACTGTTCGATGATTGCCTTTATAACGGCATCATTGTTCAATCCGAGGTCGTTGTAGATGAATGTGAAAGGCAGGTATAGGTAGTATCCGAAAACGTCCCAGGATAGAATATTTACCGGTATAAAAATGAAATTACTTATTACAATAAGCACAAGGAGAAATCCAAGTGTTGCATTCAGAAACTTACTGTTGTTCATTTTCGGAAAGGCATGGTGCGCGTTAAATGTAATATGAAATCCCCTGCTTATTCCGGGCTGAGCTTTTCCATGCGATTCATCTGAAGCCGAATGTCTTGTTGATGTGCCCCATCACTCTTCCACAAATCCCAGATCTCGACCATACGTTTCGGGCATCCACCATGCGGCAAGCAAAGCCGGAATCCATACAAGTATTCCGAGCCAAATGAGTGATGCTGTAATGGTCGTGGTGAAGAAATCTTGAATGAAAATTCGGAGTGGAATTAACAGAGTTACGGCGCCTCGCATGAAATTGGTCACGGTGGCGGTTACCGTTACTCTCAGATTCGTGCCGAAGTGCTCGGAGGTTGCTGTAACGAATACCGAGAGATACCCGCAACCCAATCCAATTAGCAGTGAGGTGATGTAAATGCCGGAGGCGTTGTATAGGCGCAAGTAATGAAATACAGTGGACAACACCCCGATGCTCATAAAGGTGAGCAATATCTTTTTGCGGCTTTTGAATAGTTGGCTCAATATGCCGCTTGATAAATCGCCCGCAGTTACTCCACACTGAAATAGGATGAAGCATAAACCTGCATTTAATGGGCCGAGGCCATTTTCAACACTCAGTTCGGGTGAAAGTGTAATAAGCATTCCCACGGAATACCAAATAGGAATACCCATTATAATGCATGCGGCATAGCGCATGGCTCTTTCCCGATTGCGAAAGAGTTGAAAAAATGAACCGTTGTGTTTAGCGGTTAAACGAGCTTGCTCAAATATGCCGGTTTCCATCGCTTTCATGCGTAGAAGAAGTAAAAGGAACCCGATGGCGCCTGCCGAAATAAAGGCGGTGCGCCAGGGTAGAAAGTCACCGGCTAAGCCGGCCGTTACAGCACCCAGACCTCCCAACGTTGCCACCAGTATGGTACCGTAGCCACGTTTTTCTATACTCATACTCTCACCAACTAGTGTTATACCTGCGCCGAGCTCACCGGCCAAACCGACGCCTGCGAAGAATCGAATTACCGCATAGGTGTTTACGTCTTGGACGAATCCATTCAAGATATTGGCAAAGGAATAAACGACAATGGACCCGAATAATACAGACACTCTTCCTCTCTTATCGGCAATCACGCCGCTGATAAGGCCCCCAATCATCATACCCAGCATCTGTGCTGACAGTAAATACTCGCCCTGCCGGGTGAGTTCTTCCCCGGAGTAGCCGAGTTCCTTCAACGATTGAATGCGGTATACGTTGAATAAAAATAAATCGAAAGTATCTATGAAAAAACCCAAACCTGCCGCTAGCACGACGATGTTGAAAGGGGAATGATGAAGATTGCTTTTCAAGGTAGTTTGTGATGATGCATTACCAAAGACGGACGAATGTAATCAATGACAGGGATATTCAAATCCTGATTTTTGGTCATATATGATTTGATAGAGTGTCCCCGGAAATTAATCCGAATGACACCTTGATCATTGCGAATGGCCTCCCTAATTCTGCGGATTTGACTCTTTCTTTCTATAGACTGTTTGCATGGAAAGAGCATGCGGTAAACTGATACAAGCGAGAAAGATGAAAAAGATACCCCAGCCTGCGGTTTCGTTCCCTGAAGCCGCAGGTTGCCAGGCGTAGAAAAAAATGGCCAATAGGAACCACGCTCCTAAATGAAAGGGCAAGGCATGCAGCCAGATGGATTGATGGCTCATGCCGAGATGTTGTTTGATGTGCTGCCATCCGGTTAGACTGTGCTGTCCAATAAAATACAACCCAAATGCATACATCAGCGGAATTTGACTGCTCAGGGTAAGCCACACTACGGTTAGGGCTCCCGATATAGAACGCACATATAAAAACCTTATTAGCCAAGGCAGAAGAATCCATGTAGGAGAGTGTATTGGCATGTTAACACAACCCATGGACGAAAGAATGATGTTGGTTTCTTCTTGATGCGTGCCAAGAAGATAGAAGAGAAGCGAGGCCCCCCAAAGAAGAGATATTGTATTACTCAACCGCCAAAGCTTGCCATCGGCCTGACCAAAATGCCAGGCTGAATACAGCAAAAAAAGAAGAAGAGCAAAGGTTGGTGTGAAGTACCAGATACCTCCCATGAGACCGGCAATTGAAAGGTAACGTGCTATAAAAGCGGGAGCAACCCTCGGTTCCCAGCGCTTCGTCTCCAGAAGATGGTCTACAGCGCCGTGAGGTATACCAATGGCTACTAAACCAAGCACAAGAAAAGCGTTTAGGACTGTGTGTGTGATGTTATCATAATTCGGTAATGCGCATAGTATGAGGCATACAAGCGTGATGAGTCCTGCGCGAAAAAACATGGATGATATTGCTTTTCTGCCGACGGCTTGTAAAAAAGGCCTTAAGGGTAACTTAGAGAAGATGCTAATCTCTTCTCCAATGTGTGTGCGCTCATCAAGAAAGGAAAGAATACGCTCGATACGTGTATGCTTGAAGAGTGCCTCGAATATCGGCTTACCGAATTGTGGTTGCTTGTTGAGAATGTCAAGCAACAGACCGTCATAAAATGCAAATCGTCCTTGTTTGGCAGTTTTACTCGTTATGTTGAATGCATGCGCCTGTTTTCCCTTCAATATGTTTTCAGCAATATTTTCAGCATGGTAAAACATGTTTTTGAAGGCGTATCCCGTGCTGGGTTTGATATTGAAGTTTCTTGCTCCGAGCTGAACAACTCCGGGATGCGGAGAAGTCTCCAGTGGTGCGTTGCACATGGGAATGCACCCTGACTCTTCATTCAACTTTCGATATCCTCCAAAGTTGTTTGAAATGTAAGTTGTCAAGAGACGTTCAGCATCTTCCTTTCGGATAATTTCATTGCCAAAGCGGGTCACCTCAACGAGCGCAGTACCATCCGAGAAGGGCAAGACATAAACGAATTGAGTATAGCCTTGCTGGTCGATATTAAAATCCATGAATCGAAATGCATGGGTGTTACTGTTTTCAGCATGAAATGAAACATACCAGCCGATAAAGCTCTGGTGTATATGTGTTTCTCCTGAAATAGGCTTTTGAAAGGCTGGTGTGCGCGAATCGAATATGATGGCACCTGTTATCTCGCAACCATTTACCAGCACATGACAGTTGCCGTTGGTTGTTCGAATGTCGTCTACAGAGCCAATCATTCGATGCCAACCGTAATGCTCAGATAGTTTATCAATTCGTCGGTATAAATCAATACTGGAAACGTGATTGTAACGCAGGCTTCCCAGTTTGGACGGCTGGGAGTTGGGAAGTATAACGGTATCCCATGATTCAGAAATAAGATCACCGATACACTGTGTAATTGACTCTTCACCTTTTGACCAAAAACAAAAAGTTTTGTCTCGTTGTTCTTTTCTCTCTTTGTCAACTAGCAAAACACTCTTGTTCTCGAGCATCTTCGAGCGATGCAAGCTTAATAGCATGAGGCAGGCAGAGGCTCCGGCGCCACAAAACACATAATCATATTCGTGCTTGATAGTATCCAACGTATTCTCTGCTTATCCTAATGGGTTGGAAAAAGAAAGGGAGGAACCACCTTCAGCGAATCCTCCCTTTCTGAGATTGTTATAAAACAAATCTGTATTAATCTTCTGCGTTGCGTGACAAGCTGTAGATTACCAAACCGAAGCCAATTTTGTTGATGGCGTCAGCGATGTTGTAAACGATGTCCATTGAGTGCAAAGCAGCAGCTTTGTCTGCAACCAACTTCATTCCAAACAAACCGCCTTCAGTTCCGAGGATGTATCCCAATGGGTAGATTGCCCAACCTACGAGTACAAACCAAGCCAAAATGCGTGTAGCCTTTGCTACTAGTGGGCCTGCAGTTTGAGACAATTTAGCCACTTCACCAAACCAAATTAGGTAGGCAATGTAGAAATAGGCAGCTCCGGAAATTACTCCCCAAAGAACGCTGTTGAATGGATCCAATACCTCTCCGATGTAACCGGTCACCAACATTACCAATGATGCGAAAATCAATTTCCACAACAATCCGATTTTGGCACCGGCTTTTTTGGTGATCAAATAGAACTCAACACACATCAAAGGCACAGTGAGAATCCAGTCTACATAACGAAAGAATGTAGGTGATTCTCCTGTCTCCAAATTGTAACCGCGCATGTAATAATAATGCACGGCTGCAATGAAGGTGATGAGACCTGAAACAAGAACGGAAGTTCTCCACTTCGGTGAAGTGTTGTTTAACTCGAAAAAGAAAAACACGGAAGCGGCCATCATAGCCATCGTTCCGATGAAGAATGTAAACGCAACGTAATTGTCGCTAGCAATAGTTAAATGCTCCATTTGGTATTGAATTTTGTTAAGCCTACTCTTAAGGATTTTCGGAAACTCCAAGTTTTTTTAATTGATTACTATCTTCAACACAGTGTATAACAATCGGTTTCTGATTTAGTTTATCGGAGGGCTTTTTTTTTATTCTTTGGGGTTGAATAAGGGCCGCCATTGGATGTAAATAGTATGCATCGTAAATAGATCTTATACTCTGAAATGGTTTCTGAAGTTAGGATTTTGCCCAGGTCTAAAAAAAAATGACCGGAAAATGAACGTTTAATACAGACCTGCTGTTTTCTTATCCTAAAGCCACATAATTCAACAATTAATTAAATCAAATTCTATGAAAACAAAAGTTTTCGCGCTTTGCGCATTCCTCGGCATGACTGCTTTTATGAGCAGCTGCACCAAAGAACAACTTGTTTCTACTTCAGAAGGAAACAATGTTATCGAAATGACAGAAAAAAATGCACCCGGAACTCAGCCGATTGCACAAATTGCAATTGATGCAGGATTTTCTGAGCTCGTTTCTGCGTTGTCATACGTTGACGCCGAATTGAACGCTGGATTAGTCGATTTGTTCCTCAATGGTACCGATCAATACACCGTGTTTGCTCCAACCAATCAAGCATTCCTCAATTTGTACAGCGCGTTGGGAGTAGATAGTATCGACGATTTACCCGCCGATCTGGTTCTAGACGTGTTATTGTATCACGTAGTGGAAGGTCGTCGTTCATCGAATAGCGTTGTTCCTAAAAAGAACGATAAGAATATCACAACGTTGTTGGGAGTCAACTTTACTGTAAATCCACAAGCTCAAATTACAGCGGTGGGTAATACTGCAAATATTGCAGCCGCAGATATCTCAGCTTCCAATGGTATCATTCACGTAATTGATGCCGTTATTTTACCAATCAACTAAGGATTTCCGTAATCAAGTAGAAAGGGGTCGACTTGTGTCGGCCCTTTTTTTGTTTTGCTTGTTTATCTTTTTTCGATAAAAATTCCTGTATCGATTACTTTCGTTGACATGAAAAGTAAAGCACAGAATAGTATCGTTTTTGTTCTTGCTATTATTGCGGGAAGTGTTTTGAATGGCACAATAGTTCAACTAGGTCACGGCGTCATTGCACCGCCGCCGGGTTATGATTTTAACACCGAGGAGGGCTTAGCTGCAGGAATGGCATTTATGGAACCCAAGCATTTTTTATTTCCATTTCTGGCGCATGCGTTGGGTACACTTCTGAGCACTTCGGTGGTAACTCGCTTTGCTGTCGGTGGACATTTGCGACTAGCAATGATTATTAGCGCTATTTTCTTTCTCGGAGGTGCATACATGGTGGCCATACTCCCAAGCCCCATGTGGTTCAATGTGGTGGATCTTTCGGCGGCTTACTTCCCGATGGGTTGGCTTGGTTATCGGTTGGCTCGCAAGGGCTAATCTGCTAAGTACGATTTTACACGCTCAAATTTCTGCCATTGCCAATGTGTAGCGCTTCGCCACAGCCATTCAAACGGACCAATTGTGTATAAGCGCGTCCATATATGACTGAAGATGATTTGAAACACCCATACGCCGGCTACCACGTAATAAAGTTCATAGCGTTGTAGCTTGTTGAACATGCCAAAAGCAAAGCCACTGAAGATGATTCCGCAGATGACGCTTTGCAAGAGGTAGTTCGTAAATGCCAGCTTGCCCAATGGCTTCATCAGTGCGATGAGCCAAGAACTAAAGGGTAACTGGAAAAGCAAACTCAAAAGCCCGATATTTCCTAAGGTCAATCCCATTCGTCCAAATTGCTCCGCAACCACGGGATGATGCAAGGCTATCAAATAGGGGTCAAATCCATATTGAACCTTTGCTGAGGCAGCTAGAAAGTAGATGGGAATTCCAACAGCATAGCCACCGGCACTGAGCAAAAGATAGAATCGCTTGCTGCGCTTGCCTGTAATCACTCCGAGTCGATACAACGCTATACCAATAAGCATAAACGAAAATGCATCAAGGAAGAAGAAGTCGTAAACGAATTCGGTTTCCATCCAATGGCTAATTCCTGCAGAGTAAAAAAAGAAGGTCCAATAATCACTTTGAGTGCAATCGACTTGTCCCTGATCAATGCTTCTTTTATGTTCAACGGAATGCTCCTCTTCAAACGATTTCCATGCTTCGACATCAGCTTGCTGTATCCCAGTGAGCGGTGTTAGTGCCGTATCAATGGCAAGCGCAGAATCAGCAGCAGCTTTCAATCGCACTGGCTTCTGCTTGCTCCATGTTTGTTTTACACTGAATAAGACCATTACTATTCCCGCAATCAAAAACAATCGTTTTGCGGGCAGACGATGGAATGCAAAGATGAACATACCAACGATTGCATAGGTATAGAGAATGTCTCCCGGCCAGAGCAAAATGTAGGAGTTGATTAACCCGAATAGGAAGAGCACAATTAACCTACGAAAGTAAAATACCGAAGCGGTATCCATGTCGGTTCGCTTGGTGTACTGCTCAAGAATAAGCACTGCACTTGCACCGAACAGCATGGAAAACAGGCCACGCATAGTACCATGAAAAAACACTTCAATTATCCACCAGCACCAATAATTGGCGCCACTGAACTCTTCGCGTAAACGCAAATCTTCAACGGTATTCTCAGGTAAGCCGAACCAGGCAATATTCATGAGTAAAATACCTAACAGCGCAACGCCGCGCAGGGCATCGAGTGTATGAATACGTTCTTTGGAAGCCTCGTACATTCTGTGTGAGCGTTACGTGTTGTAATAATTATGTTGGCTCGAATGTAAGAAGCATTCGAATGAGTGATAACTCGCAAATTTTTGTGTGATTCAGTAGATCTAAAGCCTTCATCTTTGTCGAACATACATTTTGCATGGATAAGTTACTTTGGATTGTTCTCGCTTTCATTGCCGGTTCCTTCTTGCCAGTGCAGGCAGGAATAAATGCCAAGCTGGGAAGGGCGGCTGAAAGTCC
>Ga0315904_10006185_pt1 | contig 16438 bp, 17 predicted proteins | sample LakEriMetagenome_6_FD_203529 | JGI IMG/M metagenome (GOLD analysis project Ga0315904, IMG submission 203529) | Freshwater fungal communities from buoy surface, Lake Erie, Ohio, United States - Buoy 12 MA120 | ecosystem: Environmental > Aquatic > Freshwater > Lake | place: USA: Lake Erie, Ohio... | reverse complement strand
AGAATCCATGCGTCGAGTGTACTTCCCGCCTCCGAAATCAACCGATCGGGCACCGCGCCCCTTCCAACCTCGCCAGATTCGCTGCATCCTCTCTCCGGGCGCAACTCTTCGACATCCGGGCGTCGCGGCCTCCGCGACCGACTCGTCATCGCGGGGGCGTGCCTCGCGGCAGTTGCGATCGCGAGGACGGCGTCTTTCGCAGCGACGGTCTCGCCGCCCGCCGTCTTGCCGCGTGTGGCCCTGGCGGTTGCCGGCGAGCCTCGAGCTTCCGGGCCCGTCCATCACGATGGTCGCAGCATCGTGCGCGTTGCCGTCGACAGCGCCGGTCTCGGCATCCTGCTGGCGGCGTGGGGGTTGCCCGGCGGCACCGATCTCGACGGAAGCGGTGCCATCGACAGCGGCGACCTCAGCGACCTACCGAGCGGTCGGAACTGAGCGCGCCGCCCGCGGGTAAGTCAACTCTCGCGCGCCACGACGCGGTCGGCGAGCTCGAGCAGGAGTTCGCGCGAGTGGGCGCGTCGCGTCGCCGGCAAGCCGCGCTTCGCCTGCGCCACGATCTCGACGGCACGCGAGCGCGCGGCGTCGATCGATCCCGACCGCGTGAGCGCCTCGCGCAGCGCGGTCGCCTTCTTGCCGGCGATCGCGTCGAGCACCGACGCGCGCTCCGCGCCCGAGGTCTGCGCGACATGCAGGATCATCGGCAGCGTGAGCTTGCCCTTCTCGAGGTCGCGCAGGATCGACTTCCCGACGGTCGCCTGGTCGCCGAGAAGGTCGAGCAGGTCGTCCTGGATCTGGAACGCGACGCCGAGCCGCTCGCCAAAGACGCGCATGCTCGCGGCTTCGTCGGCCGATGCGCCCGCCAGCTTCGCGCCGAGTTCGCACGACGCGCCGACGAGGACCGCCGTCTTCCGCCGCACGATTTCGAAGTAGGTGTTCTCGTCGAGCGAGAGGTCATGCCGCCGGGAAAGCTGCACGAGTTCGCCCTCGCACAGCGTGTTCGTCACCTCGCCGAGCCGCAGGTTCAGGGCAGGGTCGCCCGCACGCGAGCAGAGGTGGAACGCGTTCGAGATGAGGTAGTCGCCCAGCATCACCGCGGTCTCGTTGCCGCGGAGGAAGTTCACGGTTTCCCCGCGCCGCCGCACCTCGGCCTCGTCGAGCACGTCGTCGTGGACGAGCGTCGCCATGTGGATCATCTCGACGGTCGCTGCGATCACGTCGTGCGCGGGCGCGAGCGACGCGCCGTCGCGCGTGAACGCGAGCCCGGAGACGAGGACAAGCGTCGGACGCAGCATCTTGCCGCGATAGCGCTCGACGTGCGCGCAGAGATCGTTGACCGCGGGGAACTCGCTCGCGAGCTGCGACTCGAACAGCGCCTCAACCCGCGCGAGCCCGGCCGCGATCTCTCCCGCAAGCGCCGTGTCCGGAATGGCCTTCGTCATGGTTGGCTCCTTACTCGACCCTGCGATCGCGTCCCTGCGGCGCGGCCCGTGACTTGAGACGGACTCAAGCGCCCCGCGGCGCGCGCTTCGCACTCGCGTGCGCCTTCGACCGAGCGCCCGCCCGCGTTTCAGCCTGCGGTCCCTTTCGGGAATCCCTCGCCGACTTCGCCCGCTTCTCGGCCACGATGTAGGCGATCCAGCCGGGGCAGGCCTCGCCCTTCGTCGACGGCCGGAAGATGCCGTTGCCGCCGCCGCTCCGTTCGTCGGTTCCCTCCCAATAGACGGTGGTCTTCGCAAACCCCGCCTCCCGCATCGCGTCCTGGATCTCAGGCAGGCTCCACAGGCGCCAGTGGTAGGCGAACGCGCGCTTCATCTCGCTGCCATCGGGAAACCGGAAATGGATGTAGTTCACCACGTCGCCGTTGATCGGGTTGTAGTGGTGCTGGTCCCACACGTAGGTGAAGCCGTCGAGATGCCGCTCTTCCTCCTGCTCCTCGTGCGCCTGGCTGCCGCCGTAGGCGTCGCAGAAGAAGAGGCCGTCGTCCGCGAGCGAGTCGTGGACCCGCTTGAAGTAGCGGACGAGCGTCGCGCGATCCTTGAAGATGAAGTAGCTGAAGTTCATCGCCGCGACGCAGTCGATGCCCGGGGTGTCGACTTCGAGCACGTTCGCGCGCAGCACGGTGATGCGCTCGGCCACGCCCTCAGGCAGGTTCGAGCGATGCCGCGCCTCGCCCCAGCGGATCACCGTGTCGTTGAGGTCGACGCCGATGGCGCGGTTGGTCTTGCGCCGCCGGGCCCACTCTGTGCAGGCCTTCGCGGTGCCGCAGAAATCCTCGCGCAGCGTCGAGGCAACGCGGCCACGCAACGATCGCCAGACGCGGTCGATGAAGTCGCACTCGGAGACGACCTCCTGCACGGCGAGTTCGTACAGCTCGTGGCGATCGCTGTTCGCGGCGGTTCGCCAGACGCCGCGACGGCGCGCCCGCTTCGCCGCGGCCACGCCCTTCGAGGCCTTCGATCCCCTTGAGGATCTTGCGTTCTTCGATGCGTGCGCTGGGTTCGCGCGCGCGTTCGCTCCGTTCGTACTTCGTCGAGGCATGGGAAGCGAACGAAGATAGCGACACACGCCGATCTCGGCTTGGCCGCGGAAGCGAACTCGCGCGAATGTCAGAAGAGCCGTCTACCCGGCCGGGCTCTGGCGGTGGGTCACTTCTTCTGGGAGTGCTGCCAGCGGTTGGCGGTGCCTGAACGGCCCGCGTCGCCGGTCCCGAGGCCGAGAGCCGAGCGGTTCGCAGCGACCAACTCGTTCATCACCTCCGGGGTGATGCTCATCGGGTGGCCCTGCCAACGCACGATCCCATCGGAGGAGACGATGGCGGCGTGCGGAATGGCGCGGACTCCGAAGGCATTCTTCATGCGGGCCTGCGAGTCGATGCCGACCGGATACTTGAAGCCCGACTTGCGGAGATTCTTCTTCAGCGTGCCTTCCTCGAACCGTCCCCAGCTCTCGTCGGACACGCCGAGGCAGACCACGTCCTGGGGATACGCCTGCGCGATCTCGTTCATGTGCGGAATGGCGGCGATGCACGGCCCGCACCACGTCGCCCAGAAGTCGATCACGATCAGCTTGCCGTCGAGCTTCGGCTCGGAGTTCACGTTGTACCACCGCTCCACGGCGTACTGCGGCGCGCGCTGGCCGCGCAGATCGGTGGCGCTCTGCACGGGCGTCGTGTAGGTCGGGAACTTCACGGTCGTGTCGACGGGCTTCGCCTCCTCACGCGTCTTCGAAGGGACCTCGGGGTCGTAGGTCTCCGCAGCGCACTCGGCCAGCGCGCCGCTGATTCCCTGCGGGGTCAGGCCGCCGTAGCGGAGATTCCCCTGGCGGTCGACGACGTACGCGATGGGCTTGCGGAACGCGCCAAGCGCATCGCACATGGCGCCGGTCGCATCGAGGAGCACGGGCGTCGTCACCTTCTGCTTCTCGAGCGTTGCCTTGGCGTTGGCGAGGCCATCGGGCGTGTGGATGCCGAGGACGACGACGTCCTGCGACGGGACCTTCGACTTCTCGGCTGCTTCGGCAGCGCGCCGCAGCGCGTTCATGCCGGAGCTCGACTTGGAGGAGAACGTCTGGAGCACCACGACCTTGCCGCGGAGGTCCGCCATCTTCTCAAGCGCGATGCCGAGGACCTCGATGTCCTCGGGCAGCGCCGGGGCTGCGAATCCGACCGCCGCCTCGACGGCCGCCTTGTCCTCGCGGTCGAGCTTCTCGAACCACTTTGCCTTCGCCTTCGCCGCGTCGCGCTCGGCCTTCGACGGCTTCGAGGGCGACTTGCGATCGGACGGCCCTTCCTTCGAGCCGTCCTGCATGGGGGCCTCGTCGGCGGGCTTCCCGCCGTCCTGCGGCAGCGTTGCGACCGAGGCGGTCGCGAGCGCGAGGGTGGTGGCGAGAGAGAGAGCGAGAGTCGCGGTTCGAACAACGTTCATGGGCAAACCTCCGCCGCAGAGTGTATCTCCGGCAACCGCATCCCCGGATCCGATGCGCACATTTCCGCGCTGCAAGTGGGGCGCACCGTCCGCGTGCGATCGGCTTACCGCCACACGGTCATCGCAGCGTTGTCGATGAGCCGCGTCGATCCGAGCCGGGCCGCGATCAGGGCCCGCGTCGGCCGCTCGAAGCCCACCACCGGCATCAGCGTGCGGGCATCGCGCACCACCGCATACTCCGTGGCGAGCCCGTGCGACTCAAGCGTATCCCGCATGAGCCTCTCCGCCGTCTCGACCCGCTGGGCTGAATGGGCGATCTGCAGCGCCCGCGACAGCGCACGCGCCGCCTCGCGCTCATCGGCCGCGAGGTAGCGATTTCGGCTCGACATCGCGAGCCCATCGCGCTCCCGCACGGTCGGACACGGCACGATCTCGAGCGCGCCGAAGCGTGCGCGATCCGACGCCACCATGTCCTCGATCAGCCGCAGTTGCTGGAAGTCCTTCTCGCCGAAGTACGCCCGAGCCGGGCGCACCAGGTCGAACAACCGGCCAACGACAAGCGCGACCCCGCCAAAGTGGGTGGGACGGCAGGCGTCCTCGAGTCGCGGCGTGGTGGCGATGTCCGGCAGCGGGAGCGCAGCGGCTTCGGCTCGGGCCGCCTCGAGCCCCCGCGGGTAGATGGCCTCGACCGCCGGGACGAAGACCGCTGCCACGCCGAGCGGCTCGAGGAGGGCGCAGTCTGCATCGAGCGTACGTGGATATCGGACGTAGTCTTCGCTCGGCCCAAACTGGGTCGGGTTCACGAAAATGCTCACGACGACCGGGCGGCCGTCGTCCGCCGCCCGGCGGGCCAACGACCCGTGGCCTTCATGCAGCGCCCCCATGGTGGGCACAAAGCCGCAGCCGCACAAGTCGGGGGCCGACAGTTCCTTGGGATCATCGACGATGCGCATGTCAGCGACCTCGGGGGGTGCCGGACGATCAAGCCGAACTTTCCGGCTTCCGAATCGCACCATACCCGCAACGGTTCTCGCGCGCCCGTCGAAGCCCTATGATGAGACTCAGTCGCAACGGTCCGGCGCCAAGTCGGTGACGGACCAGCGCCTATCAAACCCGAGTTAGGAGAGATTGCCGATGGCAGTCAAGCTGCCCATCTACATGGACAACGCCGCCACGACCCGCACGGACCCCCGCGTGGTCGAGGCGATGCTTCCGTACTTCACCGAGAAGTACGGCAACTCCGCGAGCCGCAACCACAAGTTCGGCTGGGAGGCCGAGGACGCGGTCGACCTCGCCCGCGAGCAGGCCGCCGCGCTCATCGGCGCTTCGCCCAAGGAGATCGTGTGGACGAGCGGCTCGACCGAGTCGAACAACCTCGCGATCAAGGGCGCCGCGCGCATGTACGCAAAGGGCCCCGAAGGCACGAAGGGCCGCGGCCACATCATCGCCGCAGCGCATGAGCACAAGGCCGTGCTCGACCCGTGCAAGCGGCTCCAGAACGAAGGCTTCGATGTGACCTTCCTCACGCCGCCCCCGGACGGCGTGATCACCCGCGCGATGGTCGCCGAGGCGATGCGCGAGGACACGATCCTCGTCTCGATCATGTGGGCGAACAACGAGATCGGCACCATCAGCGAGGTGCCCGAGATCGGCGCGCTCTGCCACGAGCGCGGCGCCATCTTCCACACCGACGCAACGCAGTGGGTCGGCAAGATGCCGACGAATGTCGAGACGGACCACATCGACCTGATGTCCTGGTCGGGCCACAAGATGTACGGCCCGAAGGGCGTCGGTGCCCTCTACGTGCGCCGGCGCAACCCGCGCGTTCGGCTCGAGGCGATCCAGGACGGCGGCGGACACGAGCGCGGCATGCGCTCGGGCACGCTCAACGTCACCGGCATCGTCGGCTTCGGCAAGGCGTGCGAGATCGCGATGCATGAGATGGACTCCGAGCGCGAGCGCCTTCTCAACCTGCGCCGCAAGCTCGAGCGCGAGCTCTCGTCGCGCCTCGAGGTCACACAGGTGAACGGCCACGCCGAGCGCCGGATGCCGCACATCCTCAACATCAGCTTCGGCTATGTCGAGGGCGAGTCGCTCCTCATGGGCATCAAGGACATCGCCTGCTCGTCGGGCTCTGCGTGCACGAGCGCCAGCCTCGAGCCGAGCTACGTACTCAAGAGCCTCGGCGTCGGCGACGAACTCGCGCACTCGAGCCTGCGTCTCTCACTCGGCCGCTGGTCGACGGAAGAGGAAGTCGATTACGCGATCGAGGCAATCGTCAAGGCAGTCAACCACCTCCGCACGATGAGCCCGCTGTGGGATCTCTTCAAGGAAGGGATTGACGTCAGCAAGATCGAGTGGCAAACGCACTGATTTCCGAAGGAAGTCAGTGCCGGTGATTGACGGATCCGAAGAAGGACTCTTCGGATCCTGAAGATGAGAAGACAACGCAAACCCCAGCGCGGCAACGCGCTTTGACAAAGGACACAACCATGGCCTACAGCGAAAAGGTCATCGACCACTACCAGCACCCCCGCAACGTCGGCAGCTTCGGCACTTCGAAGGAAGTGGCGACGCGCAAGGATGTCGGCGTCGGCATCGTCGGCGCGCCCGAGTGCGGCGACGTCATGCAGCTCCACATCCGCGTGAACGAGTCGGGCGTCATCGAGGACGCCAAGTTCAAGTGCTTCGGCTGTGGCAGCGCCATCGCCTCGAGCTCGCTCGCGACTGAATGGATCAAGGGCAAGAACATCGACGAGGCGCTCGCGATCAAGAACACCCAGATCGTCGAGGAGCTCAGCCTCCCGCCGGTCAAGATCCACTGCTCGGTGCTCGCGGAAGACTCGATCCGAAGCGCGATTGCCGACTACAAGAAGAAGAACGGCCTCGCCGTCGCAACCACCCAGGAGGCCTCGGCGCACTGAGGCGCGAGGAAACGAACCATGCCAGTCACCGTCACCGAGACAGCGGCACGCCGCATCGATCAGATCATCGCAGAGCACGGCTTTGACCCGGCGAACATGAAGCTTCGCGTCGGCGTCAAGGGCGGAGGCTGCTCGGGCTTCAACTACACGCTCGATCTCACCGAGGTCCAGAAGGACTCGGACGAGGTGTGGAACTTCACCTACAACCGCACGCCGATGGTCTCGACCGCGGCGCTTGCGGAAGGTCAGGGCGGAGGCACGGCCACCGCGACGGAGACCGGCACGTCCGACACCTTCACCGTCACGATCGTGTGCGACCCGAAGAGCTACCTGTATCTCAACGGCACCACGATCGACTACAAGGACGAGATCATGGGCTCGGGCTTCGTGTTCAACAACCCGAACTCGACCTCGACCTGCGGCTGCGGCTCGAGCTTCAGCGCGTAAGCGAGCCAACACTCGATCGAATCATGACACCGCCCTGCAACGCAGGGCGGTGTTTCGTTGGACGGCATTCGTCCGCACCTTCGGGCGCGCCGCGCGAACACCGAAACTCACGACTGCGACAGCCTTCCGTTGGTCCCACCACGTCCAGTGGTGGTTTCGCGGCCGCATCGCCGACCTCCACGCAGCCGCAGCCGCGACCGCTCCCTCTGGTGCTTTCTTGCGGCGCTACGTTTGGCGAGGGGCGCGGGCGGGCTCGCCGCCTTCGATCATGCGTCCAAACACCCGCAGACACGATCTGCGGGTGTTTAGCTTTCCAGCCGCGCCAGCGCCGTCAGCGCCTTCGCTGCAAGCGTCGAAATCCACGCGACCTCCGCCGAGCAGAGCGCAAGAAGCAGATCTTCCACCGACTCGCGGCTCGCCCTCGTATCGAGGACGCCGTGCTGCGTCAGCGTCGCCGAGACAACCAAGCCGAACGCCAGCATCGCCGCGCGGCGCCGCGCGGGATCGTGCTGCTCTGGGCCGAGGTCGCGCTTCGCCCGCGCCTTCATTGCGCGGAGGAGTTCGATCCCCGCGCCTTGCTCGAGGTGGGCGCGCGCATCGCCGAATCCCGCGAGCGGCGCATCGCGCGCGGTGAAGGTGTCGCGGACCAGGATGTCCGCGCTCTCGGGAAGGGCGAGGCTCGACGCCAGATCGGAAAGTGGATCTCCGCCCGCGCGCTGCGCCGCCGCCAGAAGACGCCACAGGTTCGCGGCGACATGCGAGCCGTCCGAGGGGTCGGTCATCGCCTCGCGCGGACGTTCGTCGGATGAAGTCATGGCCGCAGCGCCTCCATCAGCCTTGCGATCTCGCCGTCGATCTCGCTCTCGGGTATCCCATCGCGATCAAGAAGGTCGAAGAACGCACGACGCAACCTTGCAGCCGCGGTGCGGACCATCGTCGCCGCCTCCTTCGCCGTCACGCCATACTCCTCGATCAGCGTTGCATACGGAACTCCGTGCAGGTAGTGGCGCTCAAGTAATTCCCAGTGGACGCGCTGGCCGCGCCGCTCGCACGACGCCCGCGCACGTTCGAGTGCGCGTGTGACGAGCGCCATGCCCCATTCGCGCTCGAACTGCCGGTGGGCGGACTCGCGGTCATCCGAAGGATCGCTCTCGAGCGGCTGCGGCGCGCGCTGGCTTCGCCGCACCATCTCGCGCAGGTAGAACAGGAATCCGTTCATCAGCCACCGCCGCAGCGGCAGGCCCGAGTTGATCCACCGCTCGAAGAAATCGTCCTGGGCGACCCGGTCGGCGAGGAATCCCTGCACGAGCTCTGGAGCCTCGCCTGCGGTTCTGAAGCTCGAGCCGAGCAGGTAGCGCTCGAGCGGGAGGGCGTAGCTCGCCATGACATGCTGCACAATCGCCCGGTGGCCGTCAGCACCGAGCGCCAGTTGGCCACCGATCCAGCCGTGGTTGGTGCTTGGAAACTCGGCGCGGGTCCTCGGAGACGAGCCGGCCGGGGCGAGTGAATCGCTCGCTTCCGAGGCGGGCGCGACTGGCCTATCCGCTTCCTTGGTCATGTTCGGTCAATCCCCATGGGGACTACATCACCGCAAAGAGCGAGCGAGCGGGTCCATGCGCGCGGAATCCGGAAAAGTTCGACGAATTCTCGCGCCAAGGCCCCCGGGGTTGCTTCCTCTTCACCCAGCGTGCGGGACCGTCTTGGTGGATGGCGCGCCGAGGGGAGCGATCCAGCTTGCATCGCAAATCGCAAGTGCTTTGAGGACAGATGGATGCGTCATTCAAGAGTTCGATACGGTCTGGCCGCGCTGCTCGCCATCGGTGCCGTCGCCCTTTGCGGTTGCAATCCGCGGGCGAATCACACTGGCTTCGAGCACGGCAATCTCAGTCTTGAGGGTTCGCAGGTTTCCTGGATCCCGCACACCTATCCGCGGGGCGTGAACAGCGAGTCGTTCACCGCCTACAAGGCGCCGCTCGTCACCGAGACCAACCAGATCCCGGCGACGCAGAACCCCACTCCGATCACGGCCAACCACATCCACGGCCCCACCAACACCATCGGTCTTGGTCAGTCGTTCGCGCCAATCGGCGAGCAGCCGCAGCGCTAAGTCCTATCCACACCATCTGGCCGCGGCGCGATCGCGCTGGCGGCTTGCTTGAAAGGCAATCATGTTCACGAAGAACGTCCTTCTTGCCGCGACCGGCGTCGCGCTGATGCTCGCCTCGGGCTGCACCACCAGCCGAAACGTCGTCGTGCTCGACGGCCACACCCGGCAGGCGAGCGTCGACGCCGACTACATCGAGACCTCATATCGCGCGCTGAACTATTTGCTCACCAACGCCCGCGGCAACATCATGGGCGACGATGCATTTGATGCGTCGCGCCCCGTCATCTGGGCGAGCAGCGTCGATCTCAACAACTACGGCCGCACCACAAACTTCGGCCGACTCATGGGCGAGTCGCTTGCGATCGCGATGCAGAACCATCGCAAGAACAAGATGATCCAGATGACGCTTCGCCAGGGAACGGTGCCGATCACCTCGGACGGCGAGTTCCTGCTCACGCGCGATGCGCGCGACCTTGCCACGAAGTTCAACGCGGGCGCCGCGCTCGTCTCGAGCTACAGCATCGCGATCGACCGCGTCTACGTCCAGTGCTCGCTCATCAACGTCGACCAGAACACGGTGGTCGGAGCGGTGCAGTTCGACATGCCGCTCGGTCCGCGCACCGAAGCGCTGCTGAAAGGCGTCATCTACCCGTCCGATGCGGCCGGCATCCTGCAGGCGCGATCGGCGACGGCCAGCCACTGATGGCACGGAGGAAACCATGAACAAGCGCGTTCTCATCCGTTTCATCATGCCTTCGCTGTGCGCGATACCGCTGGTGTTCGCGGGTTGCGCCACGGGCCCCCAGCCGACCGAGGTCTACGGAAGCCAGCACCTTCCGGCAGACTGGTTGACGCTGCCTTCCTCCGACTGGCGCATTCTTGCGCTCCCCGTACCGACTCGCGACTACGTTTCGGCCGTCCGGACTTCCATGGACCAGGAGCGTCGAGGCGAGTACTACCGGTTCTATGGCCGCTACACCGACGGCATGCTCAAGCAGATCGCCGAGGCCAACAACATCGCAAGCACGGCGTTCCTCACGGCGCCGAAGACCGTGAATCGCAACCTCACTCCTGAACTCTTCAACACCGCCGAGACGAACGAGGAGGCAGACTGGCACTTCGCGGTGAACGCGAACGAAGACCTCCGCGGGCTCCGCAACGACTGGGGTCGGTTCTGGCTCACCGACAGTCCATCGAAGCTCTCGCCGTATCCGATTCAATCGACCGGTGGGCAACCGTAGGGCACCCATTTCGGCGATCACGTCCTCAAAGTCGGCATGCGGGCGCCCTTCGGGGTGCCCGTGTGTCGTTTTGGTGATATGTAGCATGGCATTGAAGAGGGTTCCGAATGACAAACGACGATGCGGCGACGAGTCTTCCCGGATGGCGCACGATGGCAGGCGATCACGCCGAGGAGTTTCCCGCGCGCATCGGCCGCTATCGACTCGATCGGCGGATCGGCAGCGGTTCGTTCGGCGACGTGTCGCTTGCGATCGAGGATGGCCCGCTCCAACGCAGGGTGGCGCTGAAGCGGGTGCGCCCGAATGCCCGCGGTGCGGCGCTCGACGCGGCGCTCCACGAGGCGAAGCTGGTCTCCCGGCTCGACCATCCTTCGATTGCGCGCGTCCTTGACGCGGGCTCGAGTGGCGGTGGCGGCGCGTACATCGCGCTCGAGTACATCGAGGGCCTGACGCTCTCCGAGTGGTGCGCGCAGAGGGCGCCGGAGTTTCGGAGTCGCCTTGCGGTGATCGAGGACGTGGCGGAAGCGATGGCCTACGCGCACGAACGGGCCGTGATTCATCGAGATCTCAAGCCAAGCAACATCATCGTTCGAGAGAAGGAGGGCGAGCGCCCCCGCGGCGTGGTGCTTGACTTCGGCGTGGCGGCCCTCGTGGACGAAGGCGGGGAGCGCGACGCGAGCACGATCGAGCCCACGGTCCTCGTGCGCCGCGCCGGAACGCTCGAGACGATGGCGCCCGAGCAGTTCGTCCTAGGTGCAGCGCCGAGCACGCGTGCCGACATCTACTCGATGGGCGTGCTGCTCTACTGGGCGATGACGGGAAGGCCGCCGTACGTGCGCTCGTCGGGCGCCGACACGGAAGGCTTCGTGAACAGGGTGCGGACACAGCCCGCTCCACCGATCCGCGAGCGCGAACTTGCCGAGAACCTCCGTGTCCTGCGAAGCCAGCTCCGCGACCTGAACGCGGTGCTCGCGCGGGCGCTTGCGAAGGATCCCGCGCAGCGATACGCCGGCGCGGGCGAGTTCGCCAGCGAACTTGGTCGGCTTCGCCGCGGCCAGCCGACCGACGCGGCCGCCCCCGGCCCGCTCGCCCGATCGCGTCGATTCGTGCTTCGGAACAAGGTGCCCGTCGCCGCAGCCTCGGCGGTGATCCTCACCATGGCCGGCGCGACGGCGCTCGTCGCCGAGCTCGCGGCGCGCGAACGGGAGGCGCGGATCGAGGCCACCGATGCGCTTGCGCGCAATCAGACCATGGGGGACGCTTTGCGCGGGAACCTGAGGGCGATGCTGGGCGACCTTGGCGCGATCGGCAACATGCCTCAGACGCTCAAGTTCCAAGCAAAGGTGCTCGATGCGTACGAGATGCTCGAGGGCCGCGACAGCAAGCAGCTGGCCGAGCAGCGGGTCGGCTACGCCGATCATCTCACGAAGGCCGAGCAGACGACCGAGGCGATCGCGCAGTTCGAGGAAGCGCTTCGCGTGGCGCTCCTCCACGACGACATCGCGCTGTCGGCGCTGATCCGGCTGAGACTCGGGTTGGCGCTCGAGGGCGCAGGCCGCCTCGAGGAGGGGCTCGCGGTGATCAACGGCGCCATTGCCAACGACCTTCCGCGGCTCGACAAGGCCGAGGTGCGGAACCATCCATGGTTCTTTCATGCCCTTCGCGGACGGCTGCTCTGCACGCTGGGCCGCGAGGACGAGGGCGTCGCGGCGATCCGCGAGGCAATCATGCTTCAGGACCGCACGATCGGAGGAAAGGGCTCGCTGAACGATTCGCAGCTGCGTGGCGTCCTGATCTCGGAACTCATCAAGGCCGGCCGAACCGACGAGGCGCTCCGAGAGGGCGATGCGCTTGTCGCGGACATCGACGCGAACAAGACGGCAGCGGCGTCCGTCGGAGTCTTGGCATGGCGGGAGCGAACCCGCACGGACCTCGTGCGCCTTCGGCTCGAGCGTGCCTCCGACGCCGACGCGCCGCGCCTCGCAGCGGAGCTGCGTCATGCGGCGCTCGAGTGGCGGCGGCTGACGGGCCCGAGCCCCGACAAGTTCACGGCGATCAACAGCACGCTGTCGAACCGCGGATTCGCACCGATCACCGAGGAGGAAGCGCTCGCATTCATCGAGAGCGCGAGATCGGAGCAGGGCGTGGCCACGCCGTGAGCGTGCGAGATCGACAGGCGGCCGCAGCCGCGACCGCTCACGAACCCAGCTTCCTCAATCCCTCCGCAGTGTCCTTCGCAAGCGGCGCCGGCGACACCGGCGAGCCGACGGCCTTCTTCATCCAGAGATCGGGCGTCAGGCAACCGAGGCTCGTGATCCGCTTCGTCTCGGCGGCGAGGTCCTTGCCGCGCATATACGAGCGGATCTGGTGGCTCATCATGTGCCCGAGCGTGTAGTCGGGCAGATACAACGGGTGCGCGATCATGTGCTGGTACGCGGCGAGGATGTTGTACGGATCCGGGCCGAAATCGCGCTCGTAGTACGACTTCCAGAGGTCCTGCGCGATGCGAAGCACTTCGGCGCGCAGCTCGGCGGCCGTCGCCTTCGGGTGGGCGTACAGCCAGCGCCACGCGCGCAGTTCGAGGAGCGACGGCCCCGCGATCTGGCACGCCGACAGCATCGTCGCCACCGAGTCGACCGCGAACTGACGTTCCGCCTCGGCGGCGTCCTCGACGCCGATCACGCGCTTCGCGAGCGACTGGTAGAGGAAGGCGAACGCCTCGGTGCAGGCCGTGTTCGGCACGCCGCGCATCGACGGCCGCGGCACGAAGTAGGTCGAGCAGAGCTGCTCGAGGTTGTGGCCGAGCTCATGCATCGCGGTGTCGAATCCGTCCCAGCCGATCTCCTTCTCGAGGCTCGAGGTGCGCAGCCATGCGCCGTAGCCCGTGAGCTCGGGTCGCATCGCGTGGCCCGCTCCTTTGCAGACTTCGACGCGGATATGCGTGCCGAGGAAGTCGGCGTCCTCGTCGCTGAAGCCGAGCTCGCGCAGCACGGTGGGCAGCTTCTGCTCGAACTCCTTCACGTTCGCGAAGCGCGCCTTCACGGCCGCGTTCATCTCGGTCGCTGGCTTCGCCTCGACGATGTCCTCGAAGTAGATGTCGAAGGGCTCGAGCGCGCGGCCGAGCTTCTTCGCCATGAACGCGGCGATGTCCCTGCGCACCGGCGACTCGAGGAGGTCGACCATCAGCTTCTCGACCTCGGTCTCGGGCATCTCGCGCTCGAGCGCGAACTTGCGCGCGATCGCGGTGGGCTCCTCTGGATACAGCGGATCGAACTCCTGCGCCATGCGGAAGTTCCTGATCCAGTGCTCGTAGCGCACGAGGCCGAGCAACTCGCCCGCGTCGCCGCCAGCGACCGTGTTTTTCTCGGGGTTCCAGTCGCGCTTCTCGCTCCCGTTCATCACGCGCGCGGGAATCGTGCCATCGATATGCCTCGCCATCACCCATGACAGCGCGCGCTGCTTGTGGACGCCATCCGCGTCGCCGTAGCCGGCCTTGATCTCCTCGCGCACGAGCCAGTGCGCGATCAGCTTGCGGTCGGCCTCGAACCAGCGCTTGCCGTTCGCGTCGGTCATGCCTCCGACCGGCACGTGGAAGTCGGCGACGAACTTGCCCGCCTCGAACGAGTTCTTGCGCGCGCGGTCCGAGAGTTCCGCGGGAATGCGCGGGCCGAACTGGTGTGCCACGCGCGCGCCGACCCACTGGTCGATCGACCACGTCGGGCCGTCGCGCAGCATCTCGTCGAGCTTCGGACGCGCGAAGTTGAGGAGCGCCAGATGCGCAAGCTTCTGGCGGTAGAGCTGCTCGGAAAGATCGGGCGACGGATCGAACTGCGCGAGGATGTCGTCGACACCCTCGAACTCGTCGCCGCGAAGGTCGTGGTGGCGCCGCAGCGTGCGGCGCATCTCGTAGAGATGACCCGAGATCTGCTCGAGCGCGCCCTCGACGCGCGCGAGGAGCCGCGTGCGCTCGGCTGGGTCGGCCACGAAGTGCCTGGTGCAGAACGCCTCGAACGCTGCGGCGTCTCCGTCGGCTGCGCTCCAGCGTGCCGCAACGCGCGCGACGCCTTGCTCGGCGGCCGCGCGCTGCGACTCGCCGTGCTTCGCGACAAGCGCGGCGACTGCGCGGGCGGACGCTTCGCCGAGGGCCAGGGGCGCGGGCTTCGCGTGCGAAGCGGACGAGGATGATTCAGCCGTGGCAGGGGTCATTCCGCAAGAGTAATGGACGCGGGCGGCGGGGAGAAAGTGGTCAGAAAAACAGCACAGATTGCGAATGCCACGATGACTAGAAGTTATAGTCAGAACATGGTCCGCGAGATTCCCACCGCCGAGGCGAAAGCCAACTTCTCCGCAGTCCTGCGCATGGTCGAGCGCGGCGACACGATTTACATCACGCGCCACGGGCGGCGCATCGCGGTCCTGCAGAACGTGCCCGAGGACACGGTCGAGTCGCGGCGCGCGGCGGCGCTCGAACGGTTGGACGCCCTTCGCGCGACCCAGCCGAGGGCGGTTCCGTTCGACGAGATGATGTCATGGATCAAGGAAGGGCGGAAGTGAATGCCGGCGAAGCAGGACACCGTGGTTGACGCGTCGTTTCTCGTGCCGCTGATGGCAAGTTCGCTCGGCCCTCTCTCGCGCACGGCGGTGTCGCGAGAGGTCGTGCGCACCGCGGGCGCGCTTACGGCGCCGGCGGTGCTCCTGTTCGAGCTCGTGAACGCCGTTCGCAGTGGCCAGCGCGCGGGGCTCCTCGACCGCGCGAAATCTGCGACCGCGATCAGCGCGGCCTTCGACCTCTGCATCCACCTCGAGCCAGCGCCCGACATCGCGGTGTCGCTGCGCATCGCAGAGCTCGCCGAGGCGCACCGCCTGAGCGCGTACGACGCCAGCTACCTCGAGCTCGCCATCCGAACGAAGTCCGCGCTTGCGACCTTCGACGCGTCGCTCACGAAGGCTGCGAAGGCCGAGGGCGTGCCGCTCGCCGCGGCCGGAGGCAACTGACGGGGCGTTGAGGGCAAAGCGCAGGGGCTTGAGCGGCGCGCAGGGCCGTGGGAGAATCCGCCGATGCGCTTCGCAGCCACCGCCATCGCCTCGCTGTTCGTCCTCGCCGCCTGCGCCTCGCAGGAGGTCGTCGATCGCTTCGCCCGCGTCACGCCCGGCATGACCCGGGACGAGGTCATCGTGATGCTCGGGAAGCCGAGCTCGACATGGCCGCTTTCGGCTGCCCGCGACGGGATCGACGGCGAGCGCCTTCAGTGGGGCGACGGACTCTCGAGCCTCGCGTCGAGCGCTGCCTTCAAGGGCGAGCCGGAGCGGGCCTACAGCGTGGTGCTCGACAAGGATGGCAAGGTGGTTCGAGCAACGCCGCCCACGTGGATCGACGCGGAGGAGCGCGAGCGGGAGGTGCTCCGCGAGCGTCGCGACGATCGCAGCATGCGCGAGTGAGGCCCGCAGCGGCCGCGTCAGCGCCGGAGGATCGCCACGATAGCGTCCGCCCACATCTGGTAGGCGCGTGCACTGAGGTGAAGCGAGTCCGGCATCAGTTCCTTCGAGATCGAGCCGTCGGGCGACAGGAACGCATCGCCGATCGCGTGAATCGCAAGCTTCGGGTCCTTCTTCACCGCAACCCACGCGCGCAGGGCCTGGTTGATCTGGCAGATGTCGCCGCGCATGGCGTTGAACGCCTCGCCGCGCGGGAAGATCTCGATGACGTGGATCGTGGCCTTCGGGCATTGCGCCGCGAGAAGTTCCGCAACCGCCTGCACTCCCGCGAGCGTCTCTGCGGCGTTGCTCGTGCCGTGG
>Ga0315904_10006184_pt1 | contig 16439 bp, 18 predicted proteins | sample LakEriMetagenome_6_FD_203529 | JGI IMG/M metagenome (GOLD analysis project Ga0315904, IMG submission 203529) | Freshwater fungal communities from buoy surface, Lake Erie, Ohio, United States - Buoy 12 MA120 | ecosystem: Environmental > Aquatic > Freshwater > Lake | place: USA: Lake Erie, Ohio... | reverse complement strand
CATCCGCACAGGCCAACCAGGCCGCAGCCATGGGAGCATACCACGCAAAACAAATCCAAGTACCGATGCCATGCAGGCCTGCATGCAGTAGGCCGCCCGGGTGCAGATAGATGCCTTTGTTGCTGTACTGATATCGATGTTGCAGTGGAAAATCTACCACAAAGTGTTTGGCAAACAATGCCAACACCAGCCACAAGGTTGGATTCATTGCACGGCTTTCATGTCAAAGTCATCCAGGATTTCCATGGCCAGGGCCTGCAAAGTTGACATGGCGTAGTGCTCTTCTTGTCGATACGCCTGGTCAATTTCTTTTTCAATTTTGTCTAGGATGTGCTTGACAATGGCTTCACCAAACTGCTGTTGTAGAGCAGGATTGATGGTGGGGTAGTGCGAACCACCGGCCATGAGACTGAAGTTTTTGAACACGTCATTCATGTAGGTCTCCTTTGAGGCTGTGCCAAAGTTTGGGATCGGTGCCCAAGTAAATTTTGTATTTGACATAGTTTCGCCACCTAGTATAGCGATTGACCAGATGTTCTACCCAATTAAACATCCTGTCTCTGAACCACAGTGGGTTCAAAACGGCTGTGAGCAACATCACAAACAAAAAGGGCACGGACACAACAACCGATGCCCAGTGAAAAGTCATGGCCTGATAGTAACGCCCACCTTCGGGGGTGAGTGTGATTTCTTTGTTCATTGCTGCACCTTTCTACATTCAAAGACGCCGGGCACCATTCTATTTTCTCGTACCATTTGGTCCATGTTTGCAACCAAGGAGGCCTTGACCTTTTCGCACTCTGCCACCTCACGAAACCGACTGATGTATTCTATGTGAGAGCCTGCTGGGCCAGCCCGGGTCAAAATCAAAACAGTAAAGATCAGTTCGTACATTCTTCAACTCCGAAATGTTTCTTAATCTTCTCACTATACGAGTTATATGGTAAACTTGTTTCTTCATTAGCAAGTTCGGCACATTCCCGAACAATCAACTCGGCGAACCTGTTCAACTGTGCAGGCAAAAGTCGATCTGTATTGGGTTTGGTCCAATATTCATCTGCCCAGATTTTATCTTTGAGATTTCGAATTCGTTCGTTCATTCTTCAACTCCAGCAGGTTTAAAGAATGGCGTTGACCCCATCATCTTAAGAAATTTTAAAGTAGTAGGAAAAGTATCCAACGAACCGCGGTGGCGTTCAATTCTTACTTCTCCGTTGTGTTCTGTGCCGTAGAAAAACTGTTCTGTGGCACCACCTTCGATTTGTTGTTTAAAATATTCAATCATTCTTCAACTCCAAAATGTTGTTTAATCTCGTTGATACATTGTGAACCACCATTCAACCAAGTATCCACTGATTCGGGAACAGGATCACTGATAACTTGCTCACAACAGCCGATACATTCCCGCACAATCAACTCGGCGAACTTTTCTTTGCTAAAGATTAGTTCCCCATCATACTCCACAAGACTCTGTGCGGCAAACCGTTCTAACATTGGTATCTTTTTCATAGTCCTACTTGCTTTCCAAATAAACAATAAACTTCGAACCACTTGGTAGGAGGATTCTCAATGAAATATGGATTCACACGGAATGTGATTTCCCAGTCTCTTGACCACTGAAAGTGTCGTGTTCCAAATCTAATATTAAACCAAAGATTACTCATACATTGCCCAATCCTATTCTTGAATATCCTAACTTGGATTTGATATCTCGTCTGTCTCGGTTCCGTTCTGGTTTCCAGGCTCTAGGATCCACAGTCTCACCAGTTAGTTCATAACGGAAGTCTGGGTCATAAACCATATAGCCCAGTTTGTTCCATTTGATTACACCGTCATCAAAACGGAAAATACAACCACGACACATGCAGAAACTGGCACCGTTATTACTCATTACATTGCCATTGACTGTGCCCACATACTTGACTACATTACCCTTGTGCATTTCTCTCAAGGCTTCGAAGTAGTCGATCATTCTTCAACTCCAAAATGTTGTTTAATCATCATGCCTTTTGTCAGGGTAATATACCCGCATCCAAGTGAGCTGGGTCTTTCCTGGTCTGCAATTTCTGCACACTCAAGAACGATCAACTCAGCAAGTTTTTCGTTGTATGCTTCGATCCATTGCTCGACCCCAAGTTTGCCAGCAGGTATGCTGGCTCGAGCCTGTTCAGCCAGTTGCTGAATCCGCTGATTCATGTGCGCCCTGGAGGAAGTTTTGTTGTGCCAAATTGCCGTTCAAAAGATCCTGGCCCTTGCATGTCTTCGGGCAAGGGCGGAGGAACCCAGCGTTCTTTCTTTGGCTTCTCGCCAAATATTGAGTCAAGTCGATTGTTGAGTTCGTCCAAGGGAATGCTCAACGGACGTGGTCTTGATCCTTTACTCATTTTTTAAGTGCCTTCCAGACTTTTTCTTTTTCCAATTGTTCTAACCATTCTTCTTCACCTGCAAAACCTGAGGTGTTTTTTAACATCTCGTCCACAGCAAATTTTACACGATACAAGTCTTGTTTGCAAGGCCAATTGTTCCAACCTGTCTCATACGGATCCGTAGCACCTCGATACATTTTCTGGCATTCGGCAATGACTCGGTCAACGTTCCAGTCTATGATCATATCAATTGTGTTGCATGTGTGCGGGTTTGGCTTCCACGTGAATGGCAGCAGAGAATGTGGTATCCTGTGGTTCCTCATCAGATTCCAGCATGACGTCTTTGGGATCCACTCTGCGTAGAGTTTGCTTGCCGTTTTCATCTTCAATTTCAATACCACGTGTCCAACGACCGTGTTCCACACATACCCAGGTGCCAACTTTGATGTCCTTTTGGTCTGGACCCACGGCGTAGACCCGGCCCCAGCGTGGACGAATACCTGAACTCTTGCCATTGTCACTGGGAAGAATAAGGCCGCCACGACTCAAACGTTCTGTAAATGTCATGTCACCAACAATCACAGCATCGCGCAAGGGCTTGAGCTGATCGCGATCAATGCGGTGTGGTGAAAACGCTGCTTTGGTCATACGTCATTATCCCCGGGTTTCGAACTGGGACGAGTGGCTTTGACTTGTCTTTGATATTGATTGTTTACCTGTTCGGTTTTCTTTCTAATTACTCGGCCACGATCGTCAATTTCATCCCCACGAGCGTTGACTTTCATGTTGCCTATAGCTCGAACTTTTTCGTTTTTTAAACGCAGTGCGCCCATGTCCACAGTCTTGCCATTGGCCGATCGATATATTTCTTTGCTCATAATTGTCTCCTAAAAACATATTTAACGCAAGAACTCGCTCACGTCTAAATCATAATACATTGAGTCAATTTGGTGTACTCCCAACAGGTACAACACATAACTGGCTGTGCTTGAACCTCGTCCCACGCCCCAAATTACTCGATTGTCACGCATGACATCCACAAGATATTTTAAGTAACGCAACAAATCAAACAGACCACGCTCTTGATACAACAACAATTCATGACCCACACGCTGTAGTTTTTCTGATGTGTCACACATGGCAATCATGTGTTCGGCAATGTCCAACTGCTTGTACTGGTCGGGCATGTGCCAAGTATTGCGACAACGATGATCAAATTCTTCAAGCGTTTCTTGGGCTAGTTTATCGTAATCAATAAACTTAGGAATGTCTTCCAAGATCAGTGCAGCAGATTCTAAATCTATTGCAGGCTGTACCAGCAGTCCGTTGAGATTGGTCAGCGATTGGCCACGCATGACCATGTTCACTACATCATCTTCATCAAATATAATTCTACCTACGTGATCACTTTTCATTGCGCGGAAACTTTCCATACACCACTATGTTGTCACTTGGGGGCAAGGTATTTTCCGGCCACTCCAGGGCCATTTCATGCCAACCAGTTGATATCACTTTGACAATATTTCCCGGAACTTGTTCCGGCTCGATGGTTTCGTGTTGTATGCTGGCTTTGTGCCACCATCCGTCAGGAACAAATGGTCCTGCAGAATCTTCTTCATCGTGTTGATACCAAACACCATCACCCAGTCTGCTAGAAATATCCAAACTGGTTATGACCATGCGCCCTTCCATGATGGCATTGAGTTTGTAGTATAGCATCATGCCAATGATCTGGTCAACTGGTTCTTCGGGCAAGGTGGTCACATTGCATCCGCCCAGCTGAAGAAACTCTGCACGTTCCATGTTGGCCTGATTTATAAACACTGTGCTTTCTAGTATGCCATGTACAAATGCCTTGAGTCGTTCCATAGCAACGTTTGTGCTGGCAGAGTCTTTGGTTTTGGTCAGTAAGTTCATACTTACATCATAACTGTTGATCTGTAGGCAGTCATCAAAGTAAATTCCTGCAAGGAATTCTAGATCATATTGTAATCGTACATTCATTTGATATTGATTTTCTTGTCAAAATTTATACTGCCGCTTTGCTTGTTGTAGGTCTCTTGAATTTTTTCTCGATACTTGTTTTGATAATTTTCTAGAGCCATGCGAATTTGATTACACAAATGTCCGTTTCCGGATCTTGTGGCTATTGAAAGTTTGTTTGAGAGTTCATTGACCTTACTGCTGAGTTCGTCAACAGTGAGTTCATCTAGGCTACCAATTAAAGGATGTTCCATAATGTATTATACATGGAACCAACCAGCTGAGTCAAGCAGTCTGGTTAACTCCAATTGCCCACACTGGCTACAGAACTTGTGCCCACAGGGATCATTCTAAAGTAGCTGTTCTTCAAAATAGTTGGTGCACCACCGGGTGCTGAACTATATTGAATTTGGGGAGTAAATGTACCTGCGGCGTTGGTGCGTACCATGCCCTTGATCACCACAGTGATTTGTTCATTTGTTGCTGTGCTGGCGGCTGTTACTGCCACGGCTGTGGCACTTGTGCCATAGATCCTACTGACTGCGCCCAAGATATTGGAAGCAGTAGAGGTTGTGTCAGCTGTATAGGTAATACTGGTCAGCGTTCCGCCTATGGCAAACAAGGTACTGAGTGTGTGACTGTTTGATCCCAGCGCACGACTGATGTAATACACACCTTCAAATCGATAGGTAGTGGTAGCATCCAGTGTGATAGCGCCATTGGTGGGAGAGTTGAATACTTTTTGTGCCGAAGCTGAGTCATTGGCCACATAGTCGTTGGCCAAGGCAATAAATTGTTCTGCTGGTAGTACGCCACGATTGCTTGCTGTGGCTGTGCCGTAGAACACCACGCCATCATATTCCATTGCACCTGCGGCTGCGGTACTTGTACTTGTGCCGGATGTGAATCTAACAGGCGCCTGGCTGGCTGAACCTGCTGTCGGACGAACAAAGCCTGCCACGTTACCGCCAGTGACGTTGCCACCAGTGCTGATTTGACCTGCTGTGCTCACAAGATTGCCACCTGTGATGTTGCCTGTGGCCGTGATCAATCCAACAGTGGTCATGTTGGCACCAATAACGTTGCCACCTGCCACTACATTACCACCTGCAACTACGTTGCCTGTTGCACTCATAAATTTAGTGCCGCCAGAACCTGCAATGATGTTGCCTGTGGCAGTGACGTCGTCTAGTGTGATGTCAGCGCCGGAGAAGTTGGTCAACCCGCGATTCAAGTCAAATATAGTAATAGTCGATCCGTTGTTGTAGGTTCCAAACGCCAGTTCGTATGTGCCAGGTTCAAATGTAATTGTATAAGGGCCTGCTGCAGGCGGGGTTGGGCTGATACCTTGAATACCACTCACTCCCAGGGTCACAGCGGCTGGCAATGTAACAGTGTGTAGGGCATTGGATATAACCAGTTGTAGTTTGACGTATCCATAGGTTCCACTACCGGGAAAGTTGATAAAACTCAGGGTGATAGCGCCCGATGTTGTGATTGACTGATAGTGCCCCGAGCTGTAGTTGATGGATACAGCGCCGGATAAAGATCCCAGCGACACCTTTTGAGCTGCAAAATCTTGAATCAGCGCATCATACAACAAACTGCCGCCCATGTTGTTGTCCAGGGTTGTGCCTGTGAGTGCAGATTTCAAGATAACTTTGTTCTGCAAATCAGTTATTTCATTGGCCGCTGATGTGAAATTTGTTTTGATGTTGGTAAAATTATCGCGAAAACCTTGCGAATTATTGTCTTGACCTGCAACGGGATACGAGCCGTCGATGTCATTTGGGTTGATGTTACTTGCCATTAAAGTGTCCTAGTTATACCAATACATTGGCTTTGGGGAATACGAGATATTTATCATAGCGATCTGTAGGATCGTACATATCCAAAGGCACTTCAAATGCCATGGATCCTTGGTCAAACGTGGTTTCCCCCAGATTGGATTCAGGCACCTGAATCCAGTTTACCACAGTATATCCTTCTGCCGGGCTGGTTGGGTAGTACAATTGCTGTCCCAAGAAACTGTTGCCACGTACCACTTGTATATACTGAGTTTCTGCTGTTTGAGTAGTGGGGGTCAACGTTACTATGGTCGTCACTGGATCCACAGAAATTGTAAAGATTGCCATGCGTTGATTGCCAAAATTCATGAGCATGCTGCCAGATGCTGTGGTTAGAGTTGTGTTGGTTCCGCCTGCACTGGTGCTCACGGTGAAGAATCTTGTGTTCACTGTCATTGTGCCCGAGGCCGAAGTCAAACCCACAAAGCCTCCGCCCAGTGTGAGACTGACTTTGAACTGTGTGCTGCTGACCTTGGTCACATAGTAAGGCTGTATGGCATTGCTGGCATTCAGTGTGTTTATGCCGCCAAATGTAGTGCCTGAGAACCACACAATGTCATCGTCGGATAAATTAGTAGTGCTGGCGCAGGTTATAACGTCAGTACCTGAAGTAGTAGCTGTGCAGGTAATGCCCACCACAGAAGTCACATAGTAAATTTGTGTAAGTCCACTGGGTTTGGTATCTTGTATTCCACCAAAGGTGTCGCCGGAAAACCACACAGGATCGCCTACCACAAGACCTACTGTGCTGTCGGCCTGAATACGATTGGTACCTGTGAAGGTATTGGTACATGATACTTGTGTGCCACCGGGGATTAATGCACTTTCGTCAAACGAGTCTCCGGGCAGTTCTGATGAGAACCCACCTTCGTCATACAACACACTGTAGTCTTGCCAGGCGTCTGTAACCTCGGGGTAATCTTCATAATATTCTTGTTTGACAAAAATTATAGTATCGCCATTGATTTGACTGATTTGACCGTCCAGACCGCCTTTGAGAGCAATACTTGCCAGCGTCTGTTGGTTGACGTCAGCATAGGCCAGTTCAGTGGCAATGTCCACATAGCCCAAGAATGGGAACTGTCCTGAACCAAATCGGTCAAATGTTGTAAGGCTAGCCTCTGGAGTCCAGTCCTGTGTGTTGGCATCCCAGTTACGGCTGAGTGTACGATCCAACACATAACGATCAACTTTGAAGTCTACTCGATTCAGCTGTTCACCAAATTCTGTTTGTATGTAATAGGCAATTTGTTTTGACCGATTGGGCTTGGTATAACACATGACCCAGGCCGGAGTAAATCCCAGTACTCGTCCGTTGCTTTGTTTTGAGGTCATCCACAGTGGTAACTTGGTAGATATTTGTCCCACTTGATCAATCATTTGATCGCGCATGTCTATCAAGCTGTTGGGGTATACTTGAGTCAACACTGTGCTGCCATCACCAGGGTCAACAATGGGGTAGGGTAGATTCACAATTTTGGCCACGCTGTCGCCATTGTCGTTGACCAAGTCGTCGATGATTCTACTGTAGACCACTTCATAAATCACTTCACCTGTGACAGGATCCACAGCCTGTGCTGTTTCAATTGAGCCCAGCACAAGATTTTTCCAGTAGTGATTTTCATACAAAGCACTCACATAGGTGTCCAAGGACTCGGGTGCAAGCCCAAACGCATGTTGATACACCACTCGACGAGATTTACCAAAATAAGGATCATCAGGTCGGTAGATGTAGTCTGGCACAAATATATCTTCATTGTCCAGCAGACTGGCAATCAGCACTCGATCATTAGCAGGCGGCATGGCCATGATGCTGAGATTTTGATAGGGCTTGTTGTAGGCACGAATCAATCTCAGTCTGAAAGTTTTGTACACTGACACCACATCTCGTACTCCAGTGGCTCGCATGACTGGTGTAAACACCGCCCCTGACCCACCAAACCCTTCAGTTACAGTGAGTGTGGCCTGTCCAGTATATCCAGCACCGGCGTCGGCAACTTCCACAGTGGTAATAGCACCACCGGTCACTATAACATTGCCCACTTGTGCTTGTACTGCTGTTGCACCTACTGGTGTGCTGAATGTCAATACTGGTGTGTTGATACTGCTGTAACCTGACCCGCCATTGTTGATTGTCACTGCGGTTACATCATACACAATTTGTTCTGTATCTTCTGCATAGGCATTCACTGTGAACACAAAAGAACTGTCCCAGGTGGTTTGATTCTGATCAAATGTTGTGGAACCCAGGTCAACTGCAAAAGTGTTAAAACTCACACGTCCTGAAATTTCACCTGTGGGCAACAGTTCCAAGCCCTGTGGCAACTCGTTGAATGCTCCGGATTCCAGTCTATAAAAGAGAGTCCGGCCACCTGTGTTTTCTGCTTGAATTACCAAGAGACTGGTGTCTCCGTTTTCAATAGATCCTAGGTTTTCTGGAGTGAGCCATACAACTTCAGCATCTACTGCACCCGAAATTGTGATTGTAAATGGATATGGATCAGACGCCACAATCAAGTTGGCCTGCATCGTACCAGCTGACGTGGTCAGTGTGACTGCAACATTGGTGCTGAGGTTATCTGTAATTGTGAATTCTGTGTCGTTGAACACGCTCAACACATAATAAACCTGTGTGGGGCTGGCAGTGATACCACCAAATCCTGTGCCGGTAAACACAATGGGCTGACCAGTTTCAATCTGTGCGGTGCTGTCACAGGTGATACGATTGGTGCCAAATGCAGTGGCAGTACAAGAAATTGGTGTGCCCACAAAGTCTGCTTGATAGGTCACAACATTGAAACTGTATTCAACTTCTGTGACACCTTGATCAGGCACATAGCCATAATAAAAACCTGAGTTGGGATCCAGCTCCAGCCCTGGTGGTAGCCCTGAACCTTCATTGACGTTGATGGCATACTTCAAGGCCGGTGTATCATAGTCATTGCCGATGAACTGATAGGCAAAATAGTTGTCACCGCGTACTGTGCCCAGATCACTGGGGTCAGCGTTCACAATAAAAGGTCTGCGTTCGGTTGTTTCGTCAGCGGTGACGGTGGTTGAGTCGGCAGTGATTTCTGTGGTGTCTGCTGTGAGTGTGGCACGGTCATACACAAAGAAATAAAATGTACGTAGATTACTGGTCTTGCCATCAGTCACCTGCAGAGTAAACTGATAGTTTTTGCTGATGGCTGACACTATAAAGTCATAGGGCAGTGTGTAAATTGGGGTGAGATCGTAGCCCGGAGTCTCGTCAACATTTACAGCAGGTTGTATGTAACCTGATATCAATCCAGTGGGACTCACAGTGATGCCGCCGGGCAATTCACCGCCCACCAAGGTCACAGTAACTTCCTCATCAGGATCTGTGTTGGTGTATCCAATTTGAATATTCAATTGATCGCCATCATAATAGGTGCCAAGACTGCCAGCAGGTGTGGTAAATTCAGGTATGTCATTGCCGGTGACTGTGAGTGTGAAGGTTCTATCACGTATGCGATCCACTTGTTCGTCCACTGTTTCAGTATAGGCCCGCACAGTGAACTTGCTAGTAACATCTCGATTCACTGCGGTGGGCACACCTTGTAGACTGGCCACTGCCAAGGGAGTACCCACAATGAGACCATTGGCAGTGCATTGAATCCCTTCAGGAAGGCTGCCGGCAATCACTGCATAGTACAAGGGGCCGCCGTCAGGATCGTAGGCCAACAAAGTCTGTTGGTAGAATACACTTTCAGGTACTACTCCTAAACTGCCTGCCGGTGTGTTCCAAACTGGTTGTGCCATCTTCTTGTGCCTTTTAGATATTTATTTGTGGTTAGAAACCATTGGTCAAGCTGTTGTAGAATATACGACCAGATATTGAACTGGTGCCACCAATAGTAAAAGTGAAATTACTTTGAGCAAAATAGGTAATCGAAGGAAACCCACTTTGGAAAAAATAAGGCAACACAGTTGACCATTGAACTCTTATGGGCACGGGTGAATTGGCTGCGGCCGTAAAGTTAGCGCCGCTGGTGCCATTGACAATAGTTGCTGTGGCATTGCCAGCATTAAAACCTGACTTGGCAGTGTTACCGGTCCAGATATAGCAGGTGCTGTTGCCGCCGCCGCCCCAGTCGTAGGCAACGTTACTGCCAAAATAATTGTAGTACTCCTGATAGTTGCACACAGCACCCAGTTGAATGGCTGAGCTCGAGGCTGGTCTGTAGTAGCCGATCCATTGGTAAGTTAGTGAAAATGGTCCGCTGAACTGAGAACTCTGTGTACCAATGTCTATGGGCGATAGTTCAACTCCATATGTGGTATTAAATAAACCATTTTGGTAGTTCACTGCGGGCAACAGTGAACTCATTGCCACCATGATACCACTCATTATGAAATTCCTGTTCCGGAAATGTACCAGGTATCTGTGCCCACCTTGATCAAACTGGCCTGACCATAAGTTGCCAGTGTTCTGGACCCTGTAGTGCCCACACCAGCCCAGATCAACGAAACACTACCTGTGTTGATTGTTGTGGTTGAACTGGCAATAACAAGAATTGCAGTGCCCACTGGCAACGGCACGCTGGCATTGGTTGGGATTGTGATAGTACCTGATCCATAGTAATGTTTGCCACCGTCAGTTGTGGCCAGTGTGCCAAATGATGTCAACTGCGGTAAATCTCTGTAACCAATTGTATAACCTGCCGAAGTAACTGTGGCTGTGTTGCCAGAAATAGCCAAGGACGTGGCTGACAGCGCCGCGGCACTGATGATATTTCCACCATTCACATTGCCACTTACTGATACCGTGGTACCTGTGTGTGTGGTGGCATTGACATTGGCCCCACCCAGTATATTACCGCCTGTTATGTTGCCACTTGCACTAACTGTTGTGCTCAAAACTGCTGTGGCAATCACGTTACCACCACTTACGTTTGCAGTGGTAACAATGTTGCCAACTGCACTCACAATGCCCTGGGCCAACAAGGTTCCTGCGACCAAGTTACCATAAGTGTTTACTGTCACAAGTTCGCCGGATATTGAAACCTGTTTGGCCACCACCATGTTACCAGTTGATAATTGATAACCAATAAATGCAGATTTTTCAGATGTGTCATAGTAGTAAAGCTGACTGCCAACATCTGTGGTTGTAGCACTTCCTAAAGAACCGTTGTTAGCTCCACGACCCAGGCTGAGAATAGGATCTGTAATTGCCACTGTGGTAGCATTGATGTAGCCTACTGTGCCTGTTGCAATCAAGTTGCCAGTAATGGTTGCAGCACCAGTAGATATCAATCCTGCTGTGATCAAGTTTCCACCTGTGATGTTACCGCTCAAGCTGGCAGTGGTGCCTGTAAGTGTTGTAGCATTAACATTGGCACCACCCAGTACGTTTCCTCCGGTGATGTTACCACTCACACTCAAAGAAGCACCGTTGATGGCACCGGTGGTGCCCAGGTTCAAACCTGAGATGTTGCCTGCGGCGCTGACTATGCCGCCAGTGTTGATGTTGCCACCAGTGATATTGGCTGTGACCGTGAGCGAACCTAGTGTACCAATAGTGGTGATTGCTGGTTGAGACGCTGTGGCTATGTTGCCCACAAAAGCATTAGCAGTGACATTGCCAATTGCACTCAAGTTTCCAGTATCGACATTGGCTCCTGTGATGTTGCCCGTGGCACTCAGCAGGTTGGTTGTGACCAAAGTGTTGGCATTTATTTGATTGATAGTAAGGTTACCACTCACAACGTTGCCGGTAAAGTTCACCGCAATCACATCACCACCAAATGAGCCATCGCTGGAGGCCACTACTTTGCCGCCTGTGTTTATGTTGCCACCAGTGATGTTGCCTGTAACATCAAGAGTTGTACCAAGAGTCAACGCATTGGCAGTGATACTGCCAGTACCGCCCAGGGCATTACTGACCACAAGACTGCTGAGGTTGCCCACAGTTTGTAACGAGCTGTTGACCACGTTGGCCGCCAACAAACTGCCGGTCAAAAGAGCTGCATTAGAACTGACCACAAATCCAGTGAGTCCAGCACCGTTGCCCACAAAAGCATTGGCTGTTACCACACCGCCGCTGGTTATATTACCAGTTACACTCAGTTGTCCTGAGGTAGTAACGTTACCCCCAGTTATATTGCCCGTGGCTGCTAAATCGCCAACTGTGCTAATATTTTGTCCTAGGATGTTACCAGAGGCGCTGATTGTGCCAGCGGTTCTCAAGTTGCCACCTTGCACGTTGCCTGTTACGCTGACGCTGGTCAATATACCAACTGACGTCAAACTTGAAGAAGTCACGTTGGCACTGAGTGTGCTGCCTGTGATCAACGCTGCCGGGGCACTGGATATAACGCCTGTGAGTTGGCTTCCGTTGCCAAAGTACAATCCACCCACTGTGACGTTTCCACCGGCAGAAATAGTGTTACTGTATAATAGTCCCAGATTGGTAGCACCTGTGCCAGATACCACAAACACGTTGGCCACGTTTGCAGAACTGATGCTAACTGTGCTGTCTTCTACAATGCTGATATTACTGGTACCGTTGGCAATACCCGAAATACCACCAATATTGTAGAGTTCGGTGAAGTTGTCGTTGGTTTTGATAAACGCTGTGCGTAACGGATCGCCTTGCCCGTCATTGGCCACATTGCCTACGTCAATTACTTGCTGTGTCATGTTTAGAGTCCTAGTGCTGTATTTACCAATCCATGCAAGCGGTACTCACACAGCTGATCCTGAACTAAATACAAGGATTCGGAGCAATTGATGTCATATATTATCAACAACACCCGTGGGGAAATTGTAGCTGTGGTTGCAGACGGCACAGTTAACACCACAGCCACAGACCTTTATTTGGTAGGACGAGCTTTAACAGACTACGGCACCTACGAAAACGAAAATTACGTCTTTTTGCTGGAAAATTTTGCTAATTCCACAGCACCAACCCAGCCAGTACTGGGACAACTTTGGTACAACAGCGACACAGATGAGATTTCAACCTACAGCAGTACCGATAACTGGTTGCCGTTGGCCACACAGGCCTATGTACAACTGCAAAAAATCAGTCCTGCATTCACAGGTGTGCCCACTGCACCCACTGCCAGTGCAGGCACAGCAACTACACAGATTGCCAGCACTGCATTTGTAACCAATAGTCCACAATTTGTAGGGGTTCCTGTGGCACCAACTGCCCCGCCTGGCACATCTAATACTCAGATTGCTACCACTGCTTATGTGAGTCAGAGTCCAGAATTTTCAGGGACACCGTTGACTCCTACAGCAACCCCGGGCACAGCAACCACACAGATTGCCAGCACTGCATTTGTGACCAATAGTCCACAATTTGCAGGAGTGCCCACTGCACCCACAGCGGCCGACGGAACAACAACAACTCAGTTGGCTACCACAGAATTTGTGCAAAATTTACGAGCCAATATTGTGCTCACTGGAACGCCCACTGCACCCACCCCTGCATACGCTGACAACAGCACAACACTAGCTACCACATCATTTGTGCAAGGTGAAAAAACTAGTCCTGTATTCACAGGCGTGCCTACTGCACCCACTGCCACAATTACTGTGAGCAACACACAGATTGCTACCACAAGATTTGTAACTGACTGGACCAATGCTCTGCCCACAATGAGTCAACAAAATGCCAATGCTGTTGCTATAACTGGTGGCACAATAACTGGTATTACCCCGTTGGCTGTGGCCGATGGCGGTACCGGAGGTTCCACCACAGCAGGTGCTAGAGCAGGATTACAACTGGGCAACATTGCCATAATGAACACCAGCAATGTGGCGTTTACAGGTGGCACAGCCAGTGACCTTGTGATCACTGGCGGTGTTGTGTCAGGACTGAGCAGTCCTTTGGCTGTAGCTGACGGCGGCACTGGTGCCAACACTGCTCCCACAGCAAGAACCAATCTTGGACTGGGCTCAATTTCTACGCAAAATGCCAATGCTGTGACCATAACTGGTGGCACCATTACCGGAGTTGATCCTATCGCAGTAGTATCTGGCGGAACAGGAGCAGGTGATGCTATTACCGCCAGAAACAATCTTGGCCTGGGTACCATGGCCACACAAAATTCATCAGCTGTGGGCATCACTGGTGGCACACTGGACAACATCACTGTGCTCAATGCTAGTGGTGTCAACATCACCAGCGGCACTATTTCTGGCATAACAGATCTCACAGTGGCTGACGGCGGCACAGGTGCCAGCAACCCTACTGATGCTAGAGCCAATCTAGGTGCGGCCGCATCAGCTACAACTATTACTCTTGGCAGTGGGTTGACAGGTGGTGGCAGTTTGGCTTCCAACATGACCATTGCGTTTGCCACCAACTCCAATGGGTATGGCACAAGATATGTGAGTACTGCGGCACCAACCGGGGGCAGTGATGGCGACCTTTGGTATCAAATATAATTCAATATGGCACTAGTAGTTAGACCAGCTGGCTATACCGGTTTCTTACAACGCCTTGTTTGGGCACAGGGCAACGCTGTGCCAGTTACTGCTTACCTGTGGGGTGGCGGTGGAGGTGGAGGTGGCGCCGACAGTGCGTCTGGCGGCAACGGCGGTGGTGCAGGATACGCACAGGTAAATTTTGTAGTCAACGAAGGCGACATTATAGAAGTTGCTGTGGGAGGCAAAGGCACTAGCGGACAAAGCGGTCGCGGCAATGCCGCAGGCGGCGAAGCTGGTGCCAGTTTTGTTTCTGATTTTGATTTTAACACAAGAGATGCAGTTACATCGCCTCCGGTGTTTGCCCAGTTTAATTCGGCCTATTGCACATTCTTAAACAATTACGGAGTTTGGGTCAACCCAACCAGTGCGGCTGTGTTTGATAGATCTTGGACGGTGAATTTTCCAACAACTGGAAACTATCAATTTACAATGGCCGCTGATAATTTTGCTAGATGTTTTGTTGATGGCGTAGAAGTTTTTTATGCAGATAACTTTCAATCCCCTTTTACTATAGGATATCCAGTCACAGCCGGCACTCGCACCATAAGAATACTAGGCGACAACACAGGCGGCCCAGGTGCAGTGGCATTAACCATTGCCAACAGCATCAATGGTGAGAGTTTTTCCGGTGGACGTGGTGGTAATTCAGGACCTGCAGGGTCATCCGGCGCCGGCGGCGGTGGCGGTGGCGCCACCGTAATTATTTTAAATGGTACAGCTATTGCAGCAGCCGCTGGTGGTGGCGGTGGTGGTGGTGGTGGCAATTCAGGTGCTGCAACTGGCGGGAGTGCTCCAGGACCCAATGGACAGGCAGCTCCAGGAGCCAATGCCGGACAAAACGGAACTAACAAAGCCGGTGACGGTGGTGGTGGTGGAGGAGGCGGCGGTGGCTGGGGTGGTGGCCAAGGCGGAACCACTCCTGGAGGTGATCAAGGTGGTTATGCTGGATCACCTGGCCTAAGTTCAGGCACTGTTGTGGCCGACCCCGTTGGCCAGACTCCTGGTGGAACCTCCAATCAGTACTGGCGTGATGCAGGACAAGGCGGAGTTCGCAATGGTGGCAGCGGTACCACTGGTTATGCTGTGTTTGAATTCGACGTGTCTGGCATTTTTGTACATGTAAATGGAACATTTAATCCTGTCAGAGAAGTCTATGTCAAGGCCAATGGCGTTTGGAACCAAGTCAAGTCTGCATATATTAAACAGTCGGGCACCTGGATACCATTTAACGGATCTACTACTCCGCAGTTTGAAAATGTTCCTAACAGATTTGGTATCAATCCTCGCAGCGGAGTTGTTGAAACACAGGGTGGAGAAGTCATATCAGGTGGTGGCGACGGCGGTGGATTTGATGGTGGTGGCGGTGGCGGTGGCGAATGTTTTACTGCCGGCACATTAATAACCATGTACGATGGTACTGGTAAGGCCATTGACAAAATTGTAGCTGGTGACCTTGTGTTAGATGCACTGACTGGAAAGCCAAACAAAGTAATTGGAATTAAATCTACAGAATACGAAGTAGGACGTAAAATATTTGCTACACAAAAAGGTGTCACACCTTTTATCACAGAACAACATGCTTTCTATAATGATCAAAATGAATTGTGTGCCATAAGTGAAGAATGTGAATATTTGGCTCCTTGGTTGGGACAAATAAAAATAGTTGATGTACCAGAAATTATTACCAATGATCAAATACAAACAGTTTATAATTTAATGTTTGAAACTGGTAATTCACACTATGCAAACGGCGTCAAAGTCAGTAACATGGTCGGTACTG
>Ga0315904_10006181_pt1 | contig 16441 bp, 13 predicted proteins | sample LakEriMetagenome_6_FD_203529 | JGI IMG/M metagenome (GOLD analysis project Ga0315904, IMG submission 203529) | Freshwater fungal communities from buoy surface, Lake Erie, Ohio, United States - Buoy 12 MA120 | ecosystem: Environmental > Aquatic > Freshwater > Lake | place: USA: Lake Erie, Ohio... | reverse complement strand
TCAGGAACATCAGGTTCGTCTGGTAGTTCGGGATCTTCGGGTACGAGTGGGACTGCCACAATCACTAATTTGGGTGATAATAGAGTACTTACTTCAACAGGAGTTCAAGGAGCGGCAAATGCAGAACAATTTTTAACTTTTGATGGTTCTCTTTTATCAGTATCAGGTGATGCAAACTTTATACCACAAGGTGGAACCGGTTTAACTATTACATCTGATCCTGGTGGTCCAATTATTAAAATTGGTGATGTTTCTCTTAGTAATAGTAATCAATACTTGTCTGTGGATGTAAACGGATTATCCATGTTTGGTGATTCATCCTTCGATGGTGATTTTATTGTTAAAGATGGTTTTGGGAATCAAGTAATCCAATCTTATAGAGGTGATAGCGGATCGGACTTATATACAGGAATTACATTCGGATACATAGGTACAGGTGCTTTTGTGTCAATCGATGCAGTTAACACACAAATTAAAGCAGATAACTTCAATTTAGATACGTTAAATTCCATTTCTTCAAATTATGCATTAATCCCGTCTATAAGAATTGAATCTAGTAATTTTATCGGAAACATAACTTCCAGTGATCCTTTTGGTCACGGAACATTTGTTACAACAGGTATTGGGACTGGTACTACAACTGTTGGAAACATTTACTATCTCACATCTGCAAATGCTTGGGCTTTAGCGGAAAATGATGATACTGAAGCTAAAGCATCAGGATTATTAGCAGTTGCTGGTGGATCGTTGAATGGTATGGCGTTGAGAGGTGTTGTTTATCTGGCAACTGATCCTGGTGGAAGTAGAGGTGATAAAGTATATTTGGGTAGCACCGCGGGAACTGCAACTACAACTATACCAACAACCGCAGGGGACTTTGTAAGACTGATTGGATATAAAATAACCACAAATGTGATTTATTTTAATCCATCGAATGAATATATAGAGCTTTAAAATTTTAAAGATTTTAAAACATCTATGGGTTTAATAGATTTTTGACACACATGTTGCAACTTTGAACCCTTGTAGACAGGACACCAATCCCAATCTCCAGCATCAAAAATATGTACTTCATCATTCCAACATTTTATACATACATTCTTAGTAATTTTAGTAATATTTTCGGTAAATTCATGACCTTCTACTGAAAAACCATTAATCATATATGTGTGTTTTTTTAGTGACCAATTTAACCACGAAAGTCCTGATCCAAGTCCGATAAAGAATTTTGCGTGATACAGATAATTCATGACCGTATTCAAATCACGATTTATAATGTTTAAAGTATTTTCGATGTAATAAGGTTTTTGTGATAATATAACTACTTTATATCCCATCTTTGTAAGAGTGGATGCGAGTTCTACCCAATATTCATAGACCCACTCTTTACAACCCGATGTTGCTTGAGGGCCAAAAACAACATATTGTTCTTTAATAGGTCTTGTATTTGGGATGAATTTTATACCATGATTGACTTCAATAAAGTCCAATCCCAATATATCGGTTGCTGTTTGTTGTAAAGGTACAAGATTAACAGGGTTTGGATAGTGATCCAATTTCTCCCACCTTCCATTATCATCTTTGAACCATCCTATGTTGTAAACTGCGTGACAGTTAGTTGAGGTTCCTGGTCCGATAAATTCAATATCTTTATAATTATCCAAACCTTCAAACCAATCGTTATGAAAAGTTGATAAAATGACTTTACAATCATGTTTTTTTGCGAATTCTACAGCATATGGTGACCATGCTAAAGTATCTCCCATCGATGAAGAATGAAGAGATATTAAAACCCTCTTACCTTTCAAATTAAGTTCATCTACAATTTGTCCGTTGATTTTAATTTTCCATTTTGTGTAATATTTTCTTGCACATTTTGTCCACATGTTATTTTGAACGGTGGAAGAGTGAATTACCTCGTCTTTTTCATCTAAAAACTCCACAAAATAATCCTTCACATAATCACCTAATACCTCAACTTTCGGACCATCCAAGAAAGAAATTTGAATCTTATTGTCATTAATAAATGATGAAATTCTTGTTTTAAAATCAACACAAAGATCATATCCCAACTTACCAATTCTTTTCCAAGAGAAATTTGCTCTTATTTCTTCAGATTCTTCGATCGCATTTTTTTTGTACTGATTGTAATTTTCATAAGCAAGTCTCATTTTTTTTGAAAGGTCATCAAAATCGGGTTCATAATAATTCCCTGATTGAGAATTAAAATGATTGTAAGAACTATCCTTTGCTGGTTTTTCTCCAATGATATTCACAGGTATTCCTTTTCCTTCGGCAAATTCAAGTTGTCCCGAACAGTTCGAATAAATAGAAACGGTTCCACTGGCCATTGATTCAATTAAAGGTAAATTCCATCCTTCGGACCTTGCACATGATAAAAACACATGACCTGACTTTAATATTTTAATATAATCCTCTCTATTGGGAAAATGTAAAACTTTAATTCTTTCATCAATGAGGTTATAATGTGATAAGCGTTCTTCTGTATCCTTCAAACCATCACCCGAGAAAGGATTGTCGATTGAAACAACTAGATCAATAGGTTCTTCTTTATCGAAAGTTTTTAAGAAAGTTTCTATTAATTCTTTTGTTGATTTTCTATAATCCCACCTTCCAAATATCATAAATTTGAACCTCCCGTCAGAAGTTAATGGATGAGTTGCGTTTGGATCAGGATAAAAAGTTTGTTCATCAACACCTTCAGGTAGAACTTTGATTTTATTTGGATCATATCCTTGTTTGATTGTACAATCTCTTTGCCATTTTGACGGAACCCAAAGTTCGTCAAACCTTATTAATTGATCAAAAAATTGATCGGGCTGAAGAGTTGTTTCCCAAACATTATATGCGATTTTTGGACCCAAATAATTGTCATAGAAAAAATAATGATCAGTCTCGGTTAATACAATATTGAAATCATGATTAAATTCCTTCTTTTTACTTTGATAAATTTTAAAATTTTCTCTATCACCTTTGGAGTTCCAAAGAGTCTGTTCATATAGGATCGATTCGTCTATAGAATTAAAATATGATTCTTTGGAGTGTGGTGTATTATTCAATCCTGACCATGTTGATCCGATTGTGAAATTTCTAAATTTCAAATTTACATGTTTCGATAATTCACGAAAAAAATCTCTTGTATGGTGGTTATAACCTGTGTTTCCTATATATGATCCATGACCATAAATCTTTAAATCAGTCATTTTTTTTTATTTAAATTATAAGAAAAGATGAGTATATTTTGAATAGAAAGGTAAAAAATCAAAATGAAAGAATTATTTCTAATTACTGCTTATATACCAGATGAACGTAGAAAATCAATGTTGAGAAATTTTGTAGAGAAACTACAAAATTATGATTATGATATTATGATATGTTCTCATTGTATAATACCTGAAGACATCTTAAAAAAAGTTGATTATCATTTATATGAGAAGAAAAATTTATTAAAAACCGGTTTTACTGAAAAATTTAATCTTTGGTATGGTTTGGAAAATTTTAGAATTATTTCCACAGAAGTTGCCAAATTTAACCATATTGGTGCAATAATCCGTTCTTTAGGTTTGGGATTGAATACTGCGAAAAATATGGGATATAAAAAAGTTCATTATTTCGAATATGATACTGATTTTGATCATTTAGATGAGATTGTAGATAATTCTAATTTATTAGAAGAATATAGTTCAGTTTATTACCTTGGATCCCCTGCAGGACCTAATTCTCCAGTATCACTGAATTTGGGCAAAATTTCAGAAAAATGGTTTAGTTATGGATACGAATATATTGATGAGTTGTTAGAAGTATTACCTTTTAAAACTTTGGAAGAGTATGAGCAAAAATTATTTGATGAATCCAAAAGTTTTATAAAAGACCAAACAAAATTACATGAAAAAGGGTTAAGAGTTGGTTTGAATTCTTTGTCAAGTTTTAATGATTGGAATGTTTTTTTTGTTGAAGGAGATGATTTTAAATTTTTTTCATGGAATAATACTGATGAAGTTAGAAATATTAAGTTAATTATTAATGACAATAATTTAATCAAATTTGATGTAATTCCTGGAGTATGGAATATACGAGATATAGATAAATTAGATCACATCAGTAGTGCAATTATAATTGTAGATGATGAGATAAAACAAAACTACAAGTTTGATGATAAAACTAAATTAGAATTCAAATCCACAAACTATATTGATGTTTATTGAAAAAATTCCTGAATCAAATATGAAAATAGACATAGTTGTTGCTTATTATGACGAAGATCTAACTTGGATCGATCAAATAGATAAAACCAACGTTGGTAATATCCATATATACAATAAAAAAAACAATCTTGAATATATAACATTACCAAACATCGGTCAGGATCCTCACACTTATTTAAATCATATTATAAAAAACTACGATAATTTATCAGATGGTATAATTTTTCTACAAGGAGACCCTTTTAGTAACGGAGATAACACCATTTTACCAAAAAAAGTTTCAGATATAGATAATTTTATTAATGAACTACTAGTTAGAGAATTTACGAGTAATTATAAAAAGGAAGATCAAGAATTTGGATTATATGATGGAAAAATTACTTGGTGGAATAATCGAAACTTAATTGATAGTGGATACAATTTCAAAGATTGGTACTATGAGATCTTCGGAGAAAAAGTTGGAGTAAATTTTATATATTGGGGACAACAATTTGGAGTTAGAAAAGAAGTAATACACAGACGACCACTTAATTTTTATAAAAATTTAATCAATTATTTTAGTAAAGAAGAGGGAATCAGTGAATTGGATCATTTTATGGAAAGAAGTTGGTGTCAAATTTTTAAAATTAAACCTTCAAACAAAATAGCACTTATTCAAATATGGATAGGAAAAATACCCGAATACTTCAAATACCATTTTGAAACCATTAAAAATTTGGACTATATTGATTTTATTTTTTTTACTGATCAAACAGTTCGATTCGAATCAAAAAATTTTCAAACTCGATTCATAGATAAAGAAACTTTACAGAAACTTTTCGAGGAAAAGACAAATCATAAATTAAGATTACCGTTTCATAATTATAAAATTTGTGATCTGAAGGCGAGTTATGGACATCTATTCGAAGAATATTTGACAGATTATGAATACTATGGTTTTTATGACATAGATACTATGATGGGAGACCTGAAAAAATTTATAGATCCAATTCACCATAACTTCGATGTTTTGTCTTTTGGGTCCAAAAAAACTCATAATAGAATTTCGGGACCATTATGTATATTTAAAAACAAACCTAATTTAAAAAAGTCATATCAGTGTGATTTTTTTTATGAAATGATAAATAAAGATGATACAATTTTTTTTGAAGAGACATTTTTTTATGAAAATATTATTAAACCAAATTACAGTCATAAAATTTTAGATAATGTTTGCAATTTTGTGAATAAAGACGGATTCCATAATGGATATGACGCTATATGGTCAAATGGAAAAATAGAAATTAATGGAGAAGAAAAAATGATTTTTCATTTTTATGATAAAAAAAATACTACATTTAGAGTTACTGAAAATTCAATAATTACCGGATATAAAAAAAACTTGAATGACGACTTTTATTGGGTTACTTACTTAACTGAAGACTATGAAAAACTAACTTTTGGGTTGATCGATTCAATCAAGAAGTATTCCAACCGAAAATGTATTTTATATACCATTAACTACGACTCAAATTTAAGGTTTGAATTAAATGATCAGTTTATTTTTAGAAGACTGAATTTAGAAAAGGGTAAGATTGAAAAACATGGTAGAGATGTTACTGTTTTGTGTTCTAAACCTGTAATATTATCCGATAGTATTAATTTTTTACCAAACGAAAAATTTATATATATAGATACTGACATCTATCTGACAAACACAGCTGATAATCTTTACAAGTATTTTGATTTACTTGAAAATTATCCTCTTCTAAATTGTCACATACATGATAAAATAATCGCTAATGATGTTTATGAATCCGGTGAATGGGTGAGTCCGATTGACATACTATCAAAAGCGACTGATATTCCTGTCATAATATTTCCAAGAAGAAAGGCGAATGTAATACTGTACGATCAAAGATCAAAATGGTTTTTTGAAGAACAAATGAAATTATATTTTGAATACAAAGACTACGATGACGCAATATTCAGATTACACGACGAAGACTCGGCAAATATTCTTTTGTCAAAATATAATTTTACAAAATCACTACCATTGATTGATATGGAAGAATCTGATGTTTTGGATATGGATAAATTCAATAATTATTCATACAACATGACTTCCATTTCAAAACATGTAACTTTACCTGAAAGTAAAAATGAAATGTATGTTTTTCATGGATTTAAAGATCCTGAATTCTACAAAAAAATAGAAAAAAAATACGGGAATACGGTTTTAAGAATTCAAGATATGATTTTGAAATATGAAAATAATACTTTATTCTTTGTAAAAAACAATTTTTTGATTGGTAAGGAAATTGGTAGCGAGGTAAATTTTAACTTATATGATTTAAAGGGTCAATTGTTGTTTTTTTTATATAATCAGTTAATTTTCAATTATTGGACTTTTTATATAAGTAATCTTAAGTTGAATGAACAAAAATATTTTGTTGAAGTATCTGAAGTAAATACTGGAAGAATAATTTATAAAAATTTATTAAAAATATCGAATCAAGAATAAAAAAAATAGATCTTTATAAATTTATTACGAAATTGAGTGTATAATGTATAAATTTTGAAAAAATTATCAATAAAAATTTAAAATGGCAAACGGAGTATATAGAATAACAGAAGAATTTGAAAAACAACTTTCAGATTACACAGGAGCTCCATATGTAGTAACATTAGACAATATGTCAAACGCATTATTTTTAGCTTTGTACTATGAAAAAAACATAACCAGAACCATTAAAGATGAAAAAATCACAATACCGTCTAGAACCTATCCATCGGTTCCGTGTGAGATAATTCACGCAGGTTTAAAAGTAGATTTTGAACCAGTTGAAGGAAGAACAATAAAAGGTATGTACCAACTGAAAGGTAGTAATGTATGGGATTCGGCATTATCTTTCACAGGAGACATGTATAAAAAAGGACAACATATTTGTGTGTCTTTTACAGGTCCATATAAACATTTCAAATTGAGTAAGGGAGGTGCTATATTAACTGACTCATATGATGCTTATTTGTGGTTCAAAAGGGCTCGTTATAGTGGAAGAAGAGAGTGTTCCTATCATAATGATAACTTTGATATGTTAGGTTGGAATTTTTATATGATGCCTGAATTAGCTGCAAGAGGATCATTACTAATGAGTCAATTTTATAATATCGACGGAACAAAAAAACATAATCAAGATTTGGAATTACCATATCCAGACTTATCAAAATTTGAAGTTTATAATAAGTAATGTTTTACACTAAAGAAAGATTGAATCAAATTGGATTTAAATCGATAGGTGAAAATGTCCTCATTTCTGAAAAATGCTCGATATATTCACCTCAAAATATAACAATTGGTAATAATGTTAGGATTGATGACTTTGTTATATTGTCACCATCATCCGAAATGATTATTGGTAACTTTGTACATATCGCTTGTCACTCATCAATTATTGGTAAAGGAAAAATTATCATAAGTGACTTTGTTGGTATATCAGGACGAGTTTCAATATATTCAAGTAGCGATGACTACACTGGATTAGCTATGACAAACCCTATGATACCTGAAAAATTTAGAAAAGTTAATAATGGTAATATCATTATAGAAAAACATGTTATAATAGGTGCTGGTAGTGTGATTTTACCAAATGTTATAATTAGAGAAGGTTGTGCAATAGGGGCTCTGACGTTAGTAAGTAAAGACTGTGAGGAATTCAGTATATACTCAGGAAATCCTGCAAATAAAATAGGTAAAAGATTAAAACGATTTTTGAGATATGAAAAAGAATTTATTTGATATTATAACCGAGTTACAATCCGAAAATGGTATTCAGGTTTCTAAAGTTATAAATGATTCAGATGATTTAATAAATGATTTAGGATTTGATAGTTTGGGTTTAGCGGTTTTAACTGTGATCATTGAGGAAGAATATGGTGTTGATATTTTTGAAAAAAAAATAATTAGGAAAGTTTATGAAATTAAAGAACTGATAAATGAATAAAGTTTTTTTTGTTGATAAAAATGTTATTTACTATAGTAACCTAATAGATTTTATAAATGATGAAAATTTTTATTTGGAATTATCTGATACAGAAAGATTTGTCCTCGATCAAATAAAAAATTTATCAGGTCGTAGTGTTATTAATTTTGATGATTTAATTTTTAAAATTAAAAAAAATAATTTTGAGATTGCATTAAATACTTCAGGAACAACAGGTAAACCCAAAAGTGTTACTCACACAATTCAATCAATAACTAAGAATATAATGATTGAGGATAAATATAGTAACTCTATTTGGGGGTTATGTTATCCTGTCGGTAAAATGGCTTTTTACCAAGTTCTATTTCAATCTTTATTTAATCAATCAACAATTATTAATTTGTTTGGGTATAATTTTAATTTAATTTCTAATAAAATAATAAGTAATAAAATATCACATATATCAGCTACACCAACATTTTATAAAATGTTATTATCTGAAAATGTTAAGTTTAATTGTGTTTCACAAGTAACTATTGGTGGGGAAAGTTCAGATAATAATCTAATAAATAAAATTAAAATTAATTTCCCAAGAGCTTCTATTAAAAATATCTATGCCTCAACTGAAGCGGCTTCATTGTTTGCTAGTAATTCGGATACATTTAAAGTACCTGTAAAGCACAAAGAAAAAATAAAATTTTTTAATAATAAATTATATCTACATAAAGATTTGGTTGGTGACATAGACGTTAGTCAATTGGATGGTGACTGGTATGATACTAAAGATATTATTGAGGTGTTAAATAATAATGAATTCAAATTTATAGGTAGAGAAAATACAGACATTAATGTATCTGGATTTAAAATAAATCCATTCAAAGTTGAGTCTACATTAAACTCTTTACCATACGTTAAAAATTCTATTGTTTTTTCAAAAAAAAATTCTGTTATCGGTAATATTTTGTGTTGTAATATAATTCTAACTCAACCAAAAACTAAAGTTGAGGTAAAAGGGGATCTAAACAAAGTACTTGAAAAATATGAGGTTCCCACTATAATTAATTTTGTTGATACAATTGATGTTAATGAAAATATGAAAATATCAAGAATATGAAAAATATATTAGTCACTGGTGTTTCAAGAGGTTTAGGTTTAGAAATATCCAAAACTTTATTAGAAAATGATTATGTTGTGTATGGTGTTAGTAGAAGTAAAACTCAAGAAGTTATTGAATTGTCGGATAAGTACCCCAATAACTTTTATTACAGTGCTTTAGATTTATCTGATAATTTAAATGTTACAAAAAGTTTAAAATCAATTTTACCAAAAAATGTTGTTTTACATGGTTTTGTTAACAACGCGGCAAATGCGTACGATGACATCATAACAAATTTGGACTTAGATAAATTAAAATTAATGTATAATGTCAATGTTTTTTCACCATTAATGATTACTAAGTTTGTCATAAGAAATATGATTTTAAATAAAACTAAAGGTTCTTTAGTACATATATCGAGCATAAGTACACAAACAGGTTATAAGGGTTTAGCAATGTATGCATCAACAAAAGGGGCATTAGAAGCATTCTCAAAAAATACATCAAGAGAATGGGGAGAAAAAGGAATTAGATCAAATTGTATTGTTTCAGGATTTATGGATACGGAGATGAGCTCATCTATTAATGATGATTTAAAAAATAAAATTAAAAACAGGACTTCATTAAGAAGTTTAACTGATGTACAATCAGTTTCGAATACTGTTGAATTTTTACTATCAAATAAGTCGTTGTCTATAACCGGACAAATAATAAATGTAGATTCAGGGACAATATAATCGAATTTTTATAAAAAAAATGTAGGAAAAAAAACAAAATGAATTATCATATTTGTGTAATACTTTGTTATAATAATCTTGAACATATAGTACAATGTTTTGAAAGTTTAAAAAATTCATTTACTGATTTTTTTATTATAGAAAATAAAAGTGATAGAAGTGATGAAATTGAAAAATATTTTAAAAATCAAAAAATATTAGGGTATATACAATTCGAAAGAAATATTACATTTAGATCCACAGAGATTTTTTTGAAGGATTATCAAAATTTATTGGAACAATATGAATATATCACCATAACAGATGGGGACTTATTGATTAATAATTCTGAAGACACCTTCAAAGAAATAATTAAAAATTTAAATTTAAAAGATGTTGGTGTTTCTTGTGTGGATCTATCACTTGAAAACTTCCCATATCATGTTAAGGGTTCAAAAAATTGGTTATCACCAAAAATAAGTGAAAATGATGATTATATAGAATGTGATACAGGGATACATTTAACAACCCTAAAAAAAGAAAATCTATTTTTATTTTATGGTAAATTTTTGGATAATTCTATTCGTAATAGAGTAAAAGAAAAAAAAATTAAGTGGGTAAAAACAAAAAAAAATAAGGCATTACATCTAACTTGGGATTTATATTATGAAGGTAATGAATATTTTGAGTATAAAATAAATAATTATAAAATTTGGAATCACGACATGACATCTCCGTATACAAAAAAAATAACACAGACTGAAAAATCTTTAAGGTCATTGGAAACGATAAGTAAAAACATAGATAATAAAACATTTCATCACCATTATTTTATTCTATTAGATATTGCAAATTCATTTGATGTAGAATATGAACTAAACTATTTGGAGATAGGGTGTTATGCTGGTGGTAGTGCATCTTTAATGATGGAAAGAAAAAATACAAGAATTGTTAGTGTTGATATTGGAAACCCAATACCAATTGAAATTGCGATTGAAAATGTAAATAAACACAATCAACACAATAATTTTTATAAATACATAAAGGATGACAGTAGAAAGGCAACAACACTTAATAAAGTAAAGGAAATAATGGATGAAGTTGATATATTATTTATAGATGGAGACCATACTTATAATGCGGTTTTTGATGATTTTAATTTATACTCTTCAATAGTTAAATCGGGAGGTTACATAGTATTTGATGATTACAATGACTCTGAATTTAGCCCTGAAGTAAAATTAGCGGTTAATGACATTTTAAAAAATACTCAAGAATATGAAATAATAGGAACATTTGATAATATCTTGGGGGCAAGACCTAAAACATTAACAGATGGAAATTGTTTTTTAATTAAAAAGATTTAAAAATGAAGTTTGCAATAGTAATGTCCACTTATAGAAGAAAGGACGGAAAAACAATAGAATATATTAAAAGAGCAATTGATTCTATATTCAATCAAACATATAAAGACTTCAAATTGTTTTTAATTGGAGATAAATTTGAAGACGACTTCGAATTAATTGAATTAATTACTCAATACGATAGTTCAAAAATTTTTTACAAAAATATTAAATTTGCGAAAGAAAGAGATGTATATAAAGAAAAATTGTCAATATGGTCTTACGGTGGTGTAAATGCAATTAATATAGGTTTGGAATATGCAATAGATGAAGGTTTCGAATACTTATGTCACTTAGATCATGATGATTGGTGGTATGATAACCATTTGCAAGAAATTAATAATTGTATTGAATTAACAGGTGCCGATTGGATGTGCACAAAATCGACATACAATAATCAAAATGATATCTTACCAAGAATTACTTCAGACAAAAAATATATAGAATTTTTACCAAAACCTGAAGGTATGATACACTCATCATCTTGTTTCAATATAAAGAAAATACCAATAAGATATGTGGATATTTTTATGATTGAGGGTGTAAATAAGTTACCTGCAGATGCGGAACTTTGGAGAAGACAAAAAGAATATATAGTAAAAAACAAATTAAAAAGTTTTTTAATAAACACGATATCATGTCGACATGACCATGAGGGTTATGAAAAAGAATAAAAAAAAATCCAACCTTTGTTATCATTCATGGTTGGTTTTTACAAAATAAATAGATGACTGAGTTACAATAAAAAATAAATTATATGAAATCGGTATTAATCATAACATTTTATTTTGGTGAAAGAAGGAAAATTCCTAAAATATTTGAAGAAGATCCACTAATCTGTTTAAAAAAACAAATAGACTATTTAAAAAAAATAAATCACAATTTGACTACAATTGTCTTCTCATTCAATTTGGATTATGATAGTATAGATATTTTGAATGAATATATTAATAAAATTCCAAAAAAAATTCAAAAATCAGATGTTGAAGTTGTCTTGAGAAAAAACCACGGATTTAGTTATGGGGCTTGGAGTGAATTCACTTTGAAAAATTTAGAAAAGTACGATTATTTTATATATAATGAGGATGATTATTTCTTTATTCAAGATAATTTTGATGACTATTTGATCAATACATTCAACAACTATGAAAACTGTGGATATCTTTGTTCGGTTAGTAGAGAACCTATGGGGTGGAATAATTTTAATAAACACGCAGGATTTGCTTCGGGAATAACATCAAAAGAAAAAATAAAAATTGTAATTGATGAGTTTGAAAAAATATCAAAAATACAAGGTAATAGTTACAATTTAGGTGAATCTATTCAAATTGATTTTACTAATTGTTTTGTAAAAAAAGGACTAGATATTTATGATGTTAGAGAAAACTACAGAATACCGTTTTCTACAACTTTAGAAAGCGAACCTGATATAATATACTTTTTTGACTACAATCACAAAGATTTATTAATACCTTTAGTTATTGAACAAAATAATTTTACATACACATTCGCGGATTTACCTGAGTTTAAAAAATATAGTAATTGAATATGGAAAATTTACATCTTTGGAACGCAGACAGAGGGACTTATTTTGATAGATCGGTGAATATTGTTTCTTGGAGTGATCAATATAAAATAACATTAGGGAAATACAACTCAATTGGAAGAGAATGTAATTTTTTTTTACATGCGAATCACAGACCTGATTGGATTACAACAACCTCACAATTATGGGGTCCTGTGACACCAGAAATTGCGGAAATGCATATGAAAATGGGTCATCCCTCCTGTAAAGGTAATATTATTATTGAAAACGATGTATGGATTGGTGCAAAATCCACAATTATGTCGGGACTTAAAATAGGTAACGGATCAGTGATTGGTGCTTGTTCGGTTGTTACAAAAGATGTTCCTCCTTATGCTATTGTTGCCGGAAACCCAGCGAAAATTGTAAAATATAGGTTTTCCGAAAAACAAATTGAGAAATTACTAAAAATAAGGTGGTGGGATTGGGACGAAGAAAAGATCAGAGCTAACTCTCACTTATTATGGTCAAATGAAATAGACACATTTCTAAATAAATTTGCAGGTGAATAATATTAAATTCATCTCAGCCCAACCCGATGTTCCATACTTTCATTGGCAATGTGAAATTTATGGACATAACTTTGTAAGGATGGGTGTTGATCCAAAAAATATTGTAATGCTCTTTGGAACACAAGGGGATGAACCATCTGAAGGATTAAAAAAACTTTCGGAGAAATATGATGTTTATTACTACAAAGACACAAGGAATAGGAAGTATTATCCACCCTCCCTCAAACCCCACCTCATATGGAAATTCTTGAAAGATCATCCAACCGATAAGTTTTTTTTACACGACTCGGATATTCTTTTTAGAAAACTACCTGATTTCAACAAACTCACCGACGATAAAATTTATTTAAGTGACACGAAGAGTTACATAGGGTATCAATATCTTTTAGATTGTTGTAATCGTTATAAAGAAAAATTTCCTCAAACACACGATAGAGAATTAATCAGGTGGATGATGGATGAGGTTGGAATTCCGATTGAAACTATTATGGAAAAAGATCTGAATGCGGGTGGCGCTCAATACATTTTTACAAATCAAGATTGGAGAGTTTGGAAAAAGATTGAAAGGGATGCTCAAGCAATATATGACAAGATGACCATGTATCAAAAGGTTTATCCTTTATCTAACAACCCTGTGCAATTTTGGACTGCTGAGATGTGGGCGGTTTTATGGAATATGTGGTTTTTTGAATATGAAACTCAAATTACAAAAGAATTAGATTTTTCATGGGCTTCTGACAATCGACAATTATATAATCAGAAAAATATATTTCATTGTGCAGGTGTGACAAAAGAAACCAAAGATGGAAAATTCTATAAAGGAGATTTTCTCGATTCGAACCCTATTAATTTACTAAAAGAGGATCCCAATTACTTTGATTATGTATCAACAAACTCCGCAAGTTTTTTTTATGTTCAAGAAATCAAAGATTTTGTAAGGAAAATGGAATAAAAAATACTTATTAGAAAAGAATTAAATTCATATGGCATTAATTGCGTGTTATAGGTGGGATAAATGTGGAGTTCCTGGTGATTATATATGGGTTTCCACAGCCTATACCGCACCTGATTCTACTGTTTATTATAGCGGATATTGCTACTTGATAAACGAGACCGTAATTCAAAACCAAAATGCCGTTAATATTTCTTCAGGAACATTTTATTCTAAATGCTCCGAATGTTTATCAGCAAATCCATCCGCAACCCCAACACCTACTCAAACAGTAACCCCAACTTTAACTCCGACTAATACACCTACGAGAACTGTTACACCGACTAAAACTCCCACAAGGACTTTGACGCCAACAAACACACTTACCCCTACAAAGACTTCCACACCCACAAATACCGTAACACCAAGTATTACTCCTACAAATACTATAACACCAACCAATACTATAACCAATACCCCAACTACAACTTTAACCCCTTCAAATACGGTAAGCCCTACAGAAACGCCAACAAACACCCCGACCAATTCTGCCACACCCACTCATACTCCTACCAATACAATAACCCCAACCAATACAGTAACCCCAACACCAACCGTTAGTGCTGGATTAGTTTCTGCGTTATTTGCTAATTGTTGTAATGGTGATTTAATTTATGCTCGTACTTATGATTGGATTGAGTTTGGATCGGAAGTGACGGTAATAAGTGGTGGAACTTGTTTTCAATTTGTCGAATATGATGGTAGCGATCAAGGAGTTGATCCTCTCATCAACTTACAATTTGTAAATTGTTTAACATGTATTTCATCTAATCCATGTTTAACCACTCCAACCCCCACAGTTACTCCAACCATTACATCTTCACCTTTAGTTTGTGATGATACATCATTTACTTCTAAATTATTTGATTGTTATGATGAATTCTGTATTGATAATTTGGAAGGCGCATATTTCGATTACAACGGAACTTATTCTTTAGTAAATGGTAGTGAAGTTTATAATCTCCCTTATTATGAAAATACAGGAGGAACAGGATACGTTTATTTCCAAATCAATAAGTGGTGTTTATCTGATTCTCCTGGTGGTTCTTGTATAATTCAAGGGGCTAATAATCCTTTGAATCCTTGCCCTTCTTTCCATGAAAGTGTTTTTTATTCGGGAATTTGTATAACCACAACAACAACTACAGATCCGTGTAATGTTATCGATTTTGAGGCAATCTTCAATTGTGAGACACCTATTATAACCGCGACATTAACCCCATCCCCAACACCATCACCGAGCCCTTCACCTTATATAGACCCCTGTTTAGGATTAGGACTTTCAGCCATTACCTATGTAACTACAACCACAACAATACCAATAACATCACCAACTCCTACACCGAGTCCACAACCTCAGATTTCAATTAGCGGAACGGTGGATTTTGAAATTTGTTGTTCTGACTTTATTTGTCCAGAAGTTTATAAGTTAAGAAATTGTGTAACAAACATCAATTCCTTCACCTCACAAAGATTGGTTGATTCGAATGGTGTGGTTGTGTTGACAGGTCAAACCTTTGACGCTTTGGTCGATGGAGAACGAATTTGTTATGAATATTTGGGTAGAGAACTCGGATCTCCGAATGTTTTCTTAGATTCGATATTGAGGATTTACGACGAGTGTTCACAATGTATTGTCACACCGACTCCTACACCAACCAAAACTTCAACACCCACAATCACACCATCAACTACTCCAAATTATTTACAAAGATTTTGTTCTTGCGATGACTCTGTGTTGAATTCTAATTTCTATGTGTTCTACACAAGTGATGATATTATGGAACCCTCCTATATTGAAGAAGCCTCTTCAAGTGTGAGGGATTGGTATCGTAATGGACAACTTTACAGTGGATTCACGGGTGATCTGTATGAAATGTGTTTAAATGGTTCAACATATTTACCACTTGGTTCATATCCTTATTTGGGATCTCTTACAGGCGGTACGTT
>Ga0315904_10006179_pt1 | contig 16442 bp, 15 predicted proteins | sample LakEriMetagenome_6_FD_203529 | JGI IMG/M metagenome (GOLD analysis project Ga0315904, IMG submission 203529) | Freshwater fungal communities from buoy surface, Lake Erie, Ohio, United States - Buoy 12 MA120 | ecosystem: Environmental > Aquatic > Freshwater > Lake | place: USA: Lake Erie, Ohio... | reverse complement strand
TTGCGTAAAGCTAATGTAGATGTAGTAACCATTGGTCAATACCTACAACCCAGTAAAAAACACTTACCCGTAAAAGAATATATTACTCCGGATCAATTTGCAAAATACGAAAAGATTGGATTAGAACTTGGTTTCAGACATGTAGAAAGTGGAGCTCTAGTTCGTTCGTCTTACAAAGCGGCAAAACATATACTGTAAAACCTTGAAGACAAGAATCGCAATCAATGGATTTGGAAGGATTGGACGAAATCTATTCCGATTACTTTTGAATCATCCTACTATTGAAGTAATTGCTATCAACGACATCGCTGATAACAGAACCATGTCGCATTTAATTAAATACGACAGTATTCATGGGGTTTTGTCAGAGGAATGCTCCTATGATGACACTTCGATTTGGGTTGGTGGTAAACAATACTTGTTTTTTCATGAAAAAAACATTCCAAATCTAAATTGGAAATCCTTAAATATTGACCTTGTTGTAGAAGCTACTGGTAAATACAAAACTTTTGATGAAATCAACGCTCATATTTTGGCTGGAGCCAAAAAAGTAATCCTATCGGCACCATCAGAAGTGGATACTATAAAAACAGTTGTTCTGGGCGTAAATGAATCTATACTAGACGGAACAGAAACTATTGTATCCAATGCAAGTTGCACTACAAATAATGCCGCCCCGATGATTAAAATCATTAGTGAATTATGCGGAATTGAACAAGCCTACATCACAACTGTACACTCCTACACCACCGATCAAAGTTTGCATGACCAGCCACATAAAGATTTACGTCGTGCACGTGGGGCAAGTCAATCTATAGTTCCAACCACTACAGGTGCTGCAAAAGCCTTGACCAAAATATTTCCAGAATTTGAAGGGAAATTTGGTGGCAGTGGTATTCGTGTTCCTGTTCCCGATGGCTCACTAACCGATATTACTTGTTATGTGAAACGACAAGTATCTATTGAAGAAATTAATATTGCCTTCAAAAAAGCATCCGAAAACGAACTCAAAGGAATTTTAGCCTACACCCAAGACCCAATTGTTTCAGTGGATATAATTGGAAATCCAAATTCTTGTCTTTTTGATTCTCAACTCACGTCTGTGATTGACAAAATGGTCAAAGTTGTAGGATGGTATGACAATGAAATTGGATATTCTTCAAGAATTATTGACTTAATAACTTTACTGTTTAAAAAATAATTCATTATATTTAAACCCTTGAACAACAAATTGTAAGTAATTCATGAGGGCTATTTTATTCTATTGTATACTTTTTACTTCATTTGCATTCGCACAGCGACAAAAGAAAAGTACTATTAAGGTAGATAGTATAGACTACTATATAGAATTATCCAACTTTAACATAAAAACCAATAATTATAAATTCTCGCTTTCTTTTGCTCAAAAAGCAATTGATTATGCTAAAAAAACAAAAAACAAAAAAGCTGAAGCAAGAGGATATTCGCTACTTGGATCATTATATTTTGATTTAAAAAAATACGACGACGCTATACAGTCATACTACAAAAGTATTGCTCAGTACAATACATTTAGTCCTTCTAGTCAACAAGCATATGCCTATTACAAACTAGGATTATGCTTTATGGAAAAAAGTGAATATTCAAAAGCAGACACCTACTTTGATAAAGCAAAAACAATCTATTCTTCTATCAAGATTACAAGTGCTATTGAGCTACTGAATCTTCAAAAAGCAATTGTGTATAAAGCGAAAGGTCAATACAAATTGGCGGTTCCTATTTTCAATCAAATTATCGCAAAGCCTGATTCTCAGGATATTTTTAAGACTAAAGCAGAGGCTCTTTATCAAATTGGGAAAATAGAATTAGAAAATAACAGAAAAAATTTGGCGCTTAATTATTTAACACGAGCGTACGACCTGAATGCTTTGGATAAAAATATGGAGCAAAAATCGGAAATTTTATTCTCATTAAGTTTGGTTTACGAAAAACTACTTAATATAGATAAAGCCCATAAATATCTTAAAGAATATATTCAATTAAAAGACAGCATATCAGCATTAAACACCAAGAAATTGGGTTCTGAGGACTATGCAGAATTTAAAGATGGTGAAAGAATGAAAACCATTGAGCAAATGGATAAAGAGAATAAAGAACAACAAAAAGCCAATAAAGTAGCCAAGTTAATCAGTATTTTAGCCATTGCATTAATTTCTATATTATCGCTTTTAAGCTTGTCGTTATACAAGAATAATATTATTCGTAACAAATCAAACTTACTCTTAAAGGAAAAAAATAATGAACTCCAATTAGCCAAAGAAAAAGCCGAGAAAGCTTCAAAAGCGAGAGCGGAGTTTTTATCGACTGTGAGTCATGAATTGAGAACTCCTTTGAATGCTATTAATGGAATTACTCATCTATTATTGGAAGAAGATCCAAAAGAATCACAGATGAATTACCTGACTTCATTGAAGTTTTCTGGAAATTATTTACTTACTTTCATCAATGAAATTTTAGAAATAAACCGAATTGAATCAAGCGCAATTGAAACAGAGAATATCAATTTTAATTTAAAATTATTATTAGGAAACATTCAACATTCTTTAAAAGAACTTGCCTCGATAAATAATAATGCTTTCACTATTGATATTGACGAAAACATACCCGATTTCCTTATTGGTGACCCAACTAAATTATCTCAAATTTTCTTAAATCTTGTGAATAATGCTTTGAAGTTCACAAAAAATGGAGAAGTAAAAGTAATCTTAAAAACCACTGAATTAAACGAAGAATTTACAGCGATTCATTTTGAAGTGCTTGATACCGGAATTGGAATTCCTGAGGAAAAGTTAGAATCTGTATTTGACAGTTTCTCTCAGGGCTCTATCGAAATTAACCGTAAATATGGTGGTACTGGTTTAGGTTTGACCATTGTAAAAAAATTGGTAGACATCCTTGGAGGTAAAATTGAAGTAGAAAGTATTGTAGGAAAAGGTTCCTCTTTCAAGTTTGATTTGAGTTTTAAAATTGGAAAAAACGAAGTCATTGCCGAAAAAACACTGGATTATGATGACATTATTCTTAAAGACAAAAAAGTATTATTGATTGAAGACAATAAAATCAACCAAATGATTACCAAGAAAATGGTTGAAAACAAAGGGATGATTTGTGAGGTAATTGATAATGGTGAAGATGCTATTGAGGCCGTAAAAAACAACAAATACGATGTTGTGTTAATGGACGTTCATTTACCTGGAATAAATGGCACGATTGCTACCCAAACCATTCGAACATTTGACAAGAAGACAAAAATAATAGCATTAACTGCTATATCATTAAATGAAAATAGAGAAATGCTATTATCTTATGGTATGAATGATGTAATTACAAAGCCATTTAAACCTGATGAATTCTATAAAGCCGTTGCTCAAAACTTAGCAACATAATCAATACTGCTTAATCAATTCTTTTATTAAGTTTCTAACGTGTGGTTCTGCTTTTTTAGCAGCTTCCAAAACTTCGTCATGACTCACTGTATCGATGCTGTCTTCATTACCCATATCGGTAATTACCGAAATTCCAAATGTTTCCATTTCCATATGACAAGCAACAATTACTTCTGGAACTGTGGACATTCCAACACAATCAGCACCTAAAATTTTAACCATTTTATATTCGGCAAGTGTTTCAAAAGTTGGTCCTTGTAAGCCTAAATATACTCCATCATGCACGGTAATTCCAAGAGTATTTGCTAACTCTTTTGCTTTCAGCAGCATTTTTCTACTGTAGGGCTCACTCATATTAACAAATCGAGGACCAAAACGTTCCTCATTTTTTCCACGTAAAGGATGCTCAGGCATCATATTGATATGATCCTTTATCAATACAATTGAACCTACTTCAAAATCATTATTTACTCCACCAGATGCGTTAGAAACGATTAATTTCTTGACACCTAAATATTTCATAACCCGAACTGGGAAAGTAACTTCTTTCATATCATACCCTTCATAGAAATGAAATCTTCCTTGCATTGCCATTACTTTTTTGTCGCCGATAGTTCCAAAAACCAATGCTCCCTTATGACCCTGAACAGTAGAAACTGGAAAATTAGGAATATCGCTGTACGGAAGTGTATGCTCAATAGTAATATCACCTGTAAAACCGCCAAGACCTGAGCCTAAAATTACGCCATATTCAGGTAAAAAATTGGTTTTTGATTGAATATAACTAACTGTTTCTTGTACTTTTTCCCACATAATTACTATTTTATTAAATTATTATTTATACTCTTTACTTTTGTGATTTTAATAGTTTTTTTTCAAAAATAGAAATTATAAAGTAAAATACAGTCTATTTTAATAAAAAGAATTAGCAGATTATATAATATAGGCTATGTTATTATAAGTATGGTTAATTGATTAATTGTAACCTGTAAATTCAAATATTACTAAGAACCAATTTACACAATGGAGAAAGTCTGAATAATTTGGTATTTTTTTTTAATAGTAACTCAATCTTGTTCAGCTACATATTTGTAATTTAATACATCAAAACTACAGTTATTTTTGAGAAAATTGCTATTAGTAATAACCCAATTATTTAGTAGTTCGTTTTTCTTTAAATTTACCTCATATAGTGTATCATAAAATTTATTTTTTAGATTATTATACTCTCTCACTTGATTATTATACTCTTCTACAGTGATTGAGGTACTATCCTGTTGTATAAAACATTTTAAGTTTTGAAATTGTTCGGAAATTTGAAAAAACTTAACTGTTATTGGTATTAATAATTTGTCTTGTAATAAAAAAAAGTCTGATAATAAAATGTTAGCATTGTTTAATGTTTCATCATGATATTGATCTTTGTATATAGCCGTCTTTTTTAATGACTCATTACAAGTTTCTACTATTAAACTACTAGATGTCTCTACAACCGGCAAATCTCTATTTTTTATTGCTGTCATAAGCTTCTCATCCAACGTATTTATTTTATAGTAAATCAAATTTTCATAGGTATTATATTCATAAATATTCATTCCTGTATAATATTTTATAGGAATATTATATCTCTCTCCAAACTCTTTTTTGGTTTTCTCATAGTTTTTAAACTTATTATAGAGTTTCTCAATTTCTAACTCCTTTAGTTTGAAATTTTCTTTTATTTGTTCAAAACTCAGTTGACTTTGCTCTTTATAATCATTAAAATCACTTGCCTCACTATTCATGAATACTGCAACAGTAGAATTTAATTCCATCATAGCATCTCTTAAACTTACATCATTATTAAATCCTTTATCGTGAATTTCTAAAATACTATTCAATTTCATGAGTTTATCAACAAGTTCATTAGACGATTTAATTACTCTATTCTCAGGAGATATGAGCGCAATAGTCTTTGAGTACTCCATCATAGAGGCATTTATAAAAGTTTCATTTCTTCCAAAATCATTTACATAAGCAACAGCATTTCTATAATTTTGTGAATTGCAAAAAAATATTTGAAACAATAGCACAAAAATTAAAGTACGCTTTTTAAAATTAAAGACAAACAAATTGAATTTTACTAGCATAACTTGCCTATTACATTATTAGTTATAATATCGGACTAAAACTAAAAAAATAATAGATACAAAAATATATTTTTAACGTTAAAAAGTATATTTAGTCGACGAAATACATAAATATTTTAAAAATTAAAGATATTTACTACAAAAACAATTAAAAACACTAAACTCAAACGGAACTCCTCCTAATCATTGTCTAGTTAAAAAAGAAACAAATGCATCAAAAAAAAAGAAGTCAACTAATAAGATACAAACAAAAATTTTAACTCAACAAGTTAGGTTAAATTAACATACGCTAAAAATAAAAAACTCATAATTAATTTGACAAATAATTACAGATACTGGAATCAAAAATAGTTTGATTGGATATAAAAGAAATTTTTATTGGTAAATAAAAAAGTTGATCGTCAGAAATACTGTCTTTTAATCGTACATAGTCTTTCTCAGTAGTTACAATTAAATTAACAGTATCTTTGCTTTTTATAGTTAAAATTTCATCCGCTGTAAAATTATGATGATCTGGAAAAACCATTACAGTGTCATTGTCATTCTTTAGATAATTTAAAAAAGATTGGGGTTTGGCAATTCCCGCCAAAAGTAATTTATTCACATTTCTAATTTCAGAAACTTTAATTGAAGTCTTTTTCGAATAAATATTTTCATCATATGAAATTGAACTAAAAAAAATTGGTTTATCCAAACCTATTTTACGCTTAATATTTTCTCGCTCTTGAGGTAAAATAATTTCTGGGCATTTTGTAACAATTATTATATCCGATCTTTTAGCTCCACTTCTACTCTCACGCAAATTTCCAGCTGGTAAAATAAAATCATCACAAAATAAATCATCGTAAGCTGTCAATAAAATATACAATCCTGCTTTAACTCTTCTATGTTGAAAAGCATCATCTAGCAAAATAACTTCAGGTTTGTCTGGTAACGAAAGTAACTGTTCTATTCCATTTCTTCTATTAGCATCAACAGCAACATGGATATTCGGAAATTTTATAAAAAACTGATACGGTTCGTCACCAAGCTGATTCGCAGTTGAAGATTCATTAGCTAAAATAAAACCTTTAGACTGTCTTTTATAACCTCGACTTAGAGTAGCTACTCGGTATTTTTCTGACAGTAAACGGATGAGATATTCAATTTGTGGCGTTTTTCCAGTGCCTCCCACACTCAAATTACCAACGGCAATAATAGGAACATCAAAGGCATACGATTTGAAAATACCTATATCGTAAAGGAAATTTCTAAGTTGTGTAATCCATCCGTACAAGACTGCAAACGGAAACAGTATTTTTCTAAAAAATATCATTTTACGAAAGTATAATATTTTATCTTTGAAAGAAAAAATAATTTAAATTTCTATCCTTGAAACCATCGCTAAAGATTAATCTAAACGGCATTAAATTAGGTATGATGTGCCTCTTTTTTCAATGGTCATTTGGACAAGAGAATCAAAATCAATGGGTGTTGAAAACCATTTTAGAAACCTATTACAAAAATGAAAAGCCTGTTTACAAAGGTAGAAGTCAATTGCTGTATTTGTACTGTAATCAGCCCAGCAACAACGAGGAATTAATTGAAGCAGTAAAGGACCATAAACTACCAAAAGAGTTTTTTCTAGAAATTCAAAATAAAATCAAAAATGATGCTTCTGAAAAAAGTTGGTCTACAGAACTAGATCTCATTTTCAATTCAGACAAGACGAATCTAAAATCAAAAGTCAACAGTTGCTTGAGTCTAGAAAAATATCAGGAAATCTCCAAACGTTTGAATCTAAACAATCAGCGTTTAATGATTATTAATAAACCCGTTTATTACTCAAAAGGGAACATCGCCTTAGTTAAAATTGTATTTTTCAGAAACATAGAGCACAATAGTGGGTCTATACTTTTGATGGAGAAAATCAACGAAACATGGACTATCAAAGAGTATCTTAATTCTTGGTCAACCTAAAATTATTTCTAACTTTAAATAAAAACTATAAAGTGAATAAAATAAAAGAAATACTACCCATACTTGAAACACTTGCACCACAGGCATATGCAGAGGATTTTGATAATGTTGGGCTTTTAGTTGGAAATCCCGAAACTGAGGTAACAGGAATTTTAGTTTGTCATGATGCTCTAGAAAATGTTGTAGACGAGGCTATTTCAAAACGATGCAATCTTATTGTTTGTTTTCATCCAATACTTTTTACTGGATTAAAAAAAATAACTGGTAAAAATTATGTAGAACGAGTTGTGATTAAGGCAATTAAAAATGATATCGCTATTTATGCCATTCATACCGCACTAGACAATCATCAGGATGGTGTAAACAAACTATTTTGTGATGCTTTAGGAATAAGTAACCCAAAAATTTTAATACCAAAGCAAAACTTCATCCGAAAATTAGTAACCTATACCATTCCCGAAAATGCCGAAGAAGTCAGGAATGCATTATTCAATGCTGGGGCTGGTACTATTGGAAACTATGAAAACTGTAGTTTCAGTTCTCAAGGTATTGGAACTTATATGGGTAATGAACGTAGTAACCCTGAAATTGGAGAGCGTTTTGAATTTGTTGAAAATACAGAAATAAAAATTGAAGTAACTTTTGAAAAACATTTAGAGCAAAAAATCCTGAAAGCCTTATTCAATGCTCACTCTTATGAAGAAGTAGCCTACGAAATCTATTCTTTAGAAAATGCTCACCAAAACATTGGTCTTGGCATGATTGGTGAATTAAAAGAACCTATGAAAGAAAAAGACTTTCTATTATTTGTCAAAGAAAAAATGCAAACTGGAGGCATCAGACATTCAGAATTTACAGGAAAGCTTATTCAAAAAGTTGCCGTTCTTGGAGGTTCAGGAAGTTTTGCTATAAAAAACGCGATAGCCGCTGGAGCTGATGCTTTTTTAACCGCTGATTTAAAGTACCACAACTTTTATGAAGCCGAAAATCAACTACTTTTAGCCGATATTGGTCATTTTGAAAGTGAACGTTATACAAAAAATTATATTGTTGATTTTCTTAGGAAAAAAATTCTTAATTTTGCACCCGTCTCGTCTTTCGGCGGAATCATTTTATCAGAAGAAAATACCAATCCTGTTAAGTACTTATAAATATTATGGCGAATACAAAAGAATTAAGCGTTGAAGAAAAGTTAAGAGCATTGTATGATTTACAATTAATTGACACTAGAATTGACGAAATTAGAAATGTGAGAGGTGAACTTCCTCTAGAAGTAGAAGATTTGGAAGATGAAGTTGCAGGTTTAAGTACTCGCACCGAAAAACTAAAACAAGATTTGGAGCATATTGAAGAGCAAATCAAATCAAAAAAGAATGCTATCGAAGAACATCAAGCTACTATAAAAAGATATGCAAAACAACAAGATAGTGTTCGTAACAACAGAGAATTCAACTCTTTAACGAAAGAAATTGAGTTTCAAGAACTTGAAATCCAATTGGCTGAAAAGCAAATTAAAGAAATGAAAGCTTCAATGGAACACAAAAAACAAGTGATTGCTGATTCTAAAGAAAAACTAGAAGCAAAATCAAACCACCTGAAACATAAAAAAGCAGAATTAAGCGACATCATGTCTGAAACTGAAAAGGAAGAAGCTTTCTTATCTGAAAAATCAGCCGAATACGAAGCTTTAATAGAAGAGCGTTTGCTTGCAGCTTATAAAAGAATTCGTTCTAGTGTTCGTAATGGTTTGGCTGTTGTTTCAATAGAAAGAGGTGCTTCTGCTGGTTCATTCTTTACAATTCCACCACAAACTCAAGTAGAGATAGCCGGAAGAAAAAGAATCATAATCGACGAACACTCCGGAAGAATCCTAGTCGATACTTCACTCGCTGAGGAAGAAAAAGAAAAAATGGAAAAATTATTTTCTAAGTTTTAAACGAATTGAAGTCCCGATTGCATCGGGACTTTTTTAATATGAAAAATGTATACCTTTTTTTACTCACCAAGTCTATTGGGTTATACATCAACTTACTAAGTTTTGTACTACCTAAAAAGGCGTCGCAATTAGCGTATGCCTTTTTTAGTGAACCAAGAAAAGGAAAATTAACTTTAAACAAACTTCCTAAAATATTAAAAGAAACTTACACTGAGACTTTTAAATATAAGGAACATTCTTTTCAAGCCTATGTTTGGTCAGGAAATGAAACCAAAATACTACTAATCCACGGTTGGGAAAGTAATTCATCACGTTGGGAAAATTTGTTACCACATCTAAAAAAATCGGGAAGTACAATAATCGCTATTGACGGACCAGCTCATGGCTTATCAAGTGGAAAAGAATTTAGTATTCCCAACTATGCCGAATACATAAATATTGCCGTGACAAAGTTTGAACCAAAATACCTAATTGGACATTCTATCGGAGGGAAAGCTTGTTTGTATTATCAATCAATTTATCAAAACTCAGGAATAAAGAAAATGGTAGTCTTGGGAAGTCCAAGTGAATTTAAAATCATTCTTCAAAATTACATCAACCTGTTAAGTTTAAATTCTAAAATCTCCAAAGAATTGGAAAACCATTATTTAAATCATTTTAAACTTAAAATTGATGAATTTTCAAGTCAGCTTTTTGCATCAAAATTAAATACCAAAGGATTAATTGCACATGATTATGATGACAGTGTAGTTTCATTTGAAGAGGCAAAAAAAATAGCGCGTTCCTGGAAAAATGCTGATTTTATTGAAACAAAAGGATTAGGACATAGTATGCATGATGATGAATTGTATCAAAAAATTGTTGATTTTATTAAAGACTAATCCCTCAAAATCTTAAATTAATTGTTCCACCGTAATGCAGTTGAGTAAATTCCTTATTTTTACATCATGGAAGACAATCTAAAACGCCTCAACAAATTTATTGGAGAAACTGGATATTGCTCTCGCCGTGAAGCAGACAAACTCATTGAAGAAGGCAGAGTAACTATTAATGGAGTTGTTCCAGAAATGGGAACTAAAGTTAGTCCAGATGATGAAATTCGTATAGATGGAAAATTAATTCGCGACAATAGCGAGAAATTAGTATATCTAGCTTTCAATAAACCCGTCGGCATTGAATGTACCACAAACCTAGAAGTTCGAAACAATATTGTTGATTATATTAATTATCCCAAACGTATTTTTCCAATTGGACGATTAGATAAAGCCAGTGAAGGGTTGATTTTTATGACTAATGATGGCGATATAGTCAATAAAATTTTACGTGCTCGCAACAATCACGAGAAAGAATATACCGTAACCGTAAACAAACCGATAACCGATCGATTTATAGAACGAATGGGGAATGGCATTCCTATACTAGATACTGTTACTCGAAAATGTAAAGTAGAACAAATAAGTAAATACACTTTCAAAATCATACTCACTCAAGGATTAAATCGCCAAATTCGCAGAATGTGTGAATATTTAGGATATGAAGTAACTGCTCTAAAACGCATCCGAATAATTAACATTTCACTTGATGTCCCTGTAGGGCGCTACCGAGATTTGACTGATTCTGAAATTAAAGAACTGAATCAGCTCATTGAACCTTCGAGCAAAACAGAAGAAGCCAGTCTACCTAAAATTGAACCCACAAAAAGAAAAACCGAATTCATCAAAAGAGACGATCCAAGATTTAAGAAAAAAGGGGATTATTAAGTACTACTCTTTCCTGTATTTTTTTGTTTCTTCAAAAACATGCTCTAAAATTCGAGCCTCTTTCTCGTCAAACTCCACATGGCGTCTTGACATTACTATTCGAGCAGTTTCAAAGGCTTTTTTGGTTATATAGGTGGTAAAACCAGAGGCTCCACCCCAAGAAAAACTTGGAACAAAGTTGCGAGGAAATCCACTACCAAAAATATTTGTGCTTACTCCTACTACCGTTCCGGTATTAAACATCGTATTTATTCCGCATTTACTGTGATCACCCATCATCAATCCGCAAAATTGAAGTCCAGTTTTCTTAAATCCTTCGGTTTCATAACTCCATAATTTCACTTCCTCATAATTATTCTTGAGGTTGGAGTTATTACTATCAGCACCAATATTGCACCATTCGCCCAAGACAGAGTTTCCTAAAAACCCATCATGCCCTTTATTGGAATAACCAAATAATACTGAATTATTTACCTCTCCTCCTATTCTACAATGAGGTCCAACTGTAGTTGCTCCATATACTTTTGTAGCTAGTTTTACTTGAGCTTCCTCGCACAAAGCAAAAGGTCCACGAATCACAGAACCTTCCATGATTTCAGAATTTTTACCTATGTATATTGGTCCAGTTGAAGCATTTAAAGTCACAAATTCTAACTTCGCTCCTTCTTCAATAAAAATATTTTCAGGAGAAATTACATTCACACTTTTTGGTATGGGTTGCGATTTTCTATCTTCTGTTAGGAGTTCAAAATCTTCGCGAAGGGCAGCATCATTTTTAGAGAAAATATCCCAAGGATTCGCTATAAAAAGACAATCATCAGTATATTCAATAATTTCGTAGGAATCAAAATTTACTTCTTCTTGAGACTCTTGTGTAAAAAAAGCGATTACTTCTTCTCCTTTAAAAATAGCCTGATTGGATTCTAAATTACTGACCAATTCTGCCAAAACGGGATTGGGTAAATAAGAAGCATTAATCATCACATTTTCATCCATTTCTACCATAGGATATTTTTCTGATAAATATTCTTCGGTCAAAGTAGTAGTGGTGGTTCCGAGATATTTTTCCCATTTTTCACGAATAGTTAAAATTCCTATTCGAATATCTGCAACTGGTCTAGTAAATGTGAAAGGAAGTAAAGCGGTTCTAACTGTTCCGTCAAAAAGTATATAGTTCATGTGTTTTAAATTTCAATGTCTCAAAGTTACAAAGTTTTCAATGAGATAAAAATAAAAAAGCCTTTCAAAATTTTGAAAGGCTTTCGTGTATGAATGAAACAAGTTATTATTTAACGTGTTTAGCATATTTGTTTTTAAATTTATCGATACGTCCTGCAGTATCAATAAGTTTAGATTTACCAGTGTAAAAAGGATGAGAAGTTCTTGAAATCTCCATTTTCACTACAGGATATTCAACTCCTTCGTAAACAATAGTTTCTTTAGTTTCTGCAGTAGATTTAGTAATAAATACATCTTCATTAGACATATCTTTAAAAGCAACTAATCTGTAATTTTCTGGGTGAACTCCTTTTTTCATCTTGTGAATCTTTATTATTTAATGATTATTCTCGTTTTGATGCTTTTCTTTCTCTAAGATAAAGGTATCAACGAATAACAACCTTTTGTTTTTACTTTATTATTTTTGAGTGTGCAAATTTACAATTATTTTTTAATAATCAAATCTTATAGCTACTTTTTTTAAAGAATATACTAGAAGGAAATAGTTTACTCATTAAATAGAGAATTGTTATATTTGCGGGTTAATTGTAACCAATTATTTTTCACATGGAAAATTTGAGAAAAAACGCACTGAATTTTGGACTATATTTAGGACTGTTCTTGGTCTTAGTAACTACACTTATCTATTCTATTGATATTAGTTTATTCACTAGTTCATGGATTGGAATAGTAAATGTAATTGTGATTACTGGATTTGGAGTTTTTTCTGCTTTGAAGTATAAGAAAAGTATCGGCGGATTTATTTCATTCAAAGAGACTTTTAGCTGTTTTTTCATTACGGTAGTTTTGGGATTTTTTATTTCGACACTATTTAGTATTCTTTTATTCAACCTTATCGATACCGATGCAAAATCCATTATTACAGAAAACATCATCAAATATTCTGTTGAAATGATGGAAAAATTTGGAACAAAACCTTCAGACATCAACAAAATGGTTGAAGAAATGCAAAAATCAGACTCTTTTGGACCAGTAGGTCAATTAAAAGGCTTTGCCTTTAATCTAATTATATACAGTATAATTGGTCTGATTAGCGCTTTAATCATTAAGAGAGAAAGACCTCAAAGCCTGTAATTAATGAATTTATCCATTATAATCCCGCTTCTCAACGAAGAAGAATCATTGCAAGAACTCCACAATTGGATAATTTCGGTGATGAAAGCCAATAATTATTCCTATGAAATTATCTTCATTGATGATGGAAGCACGGATAATTCTTGGCCAATTATTGAACAGCTATCTGACGAAAACCCAAATGTGAGAGGAATTCGTTTTCTGAAAAATTTTGGAAAATCCCAAGCCTTGCACGCAGGTTTTGATAGAGCAAAAGGAGATGTGATTATCACTATGGATGCCGATTTACAGGATAATCCGAATGAAATTCCTGAATTGTATGAAATGATTACGATACAGAATTTTGATTTGGTTTCTGGTTGGAAAAAAAAGCGATACGATTCTGTTTTTGCTAAAAATATTCCTTCTAAACTATTTAATTGGGCTGCTAGAAAAACTTCTGGTGTTCAACTTAATGATTTCAATTGTGGATTAAAAGCCTACAAGAATGTCGTTGTCAAAAACATTGAGGTGTCTGGAGAAATGCATCGTTACATTCCAGTTTTAGCCAAAAACGCTGGATTTGGAAAAATTGGAGAAAAAATTGTACAGCATCAAGCCCGAAAATATGGTCAAACAAAATTTGGGATGGATCGTTTCATCAATGGATTCTTGGATTTAATTACGATTTGGTTCTTGTCCAGTTTTGGAAAAAGACCAATGCATTTATTTGGCGCTTTAGGTTCACTAATGTTTATCATCGGATTCTTCTCTGCTGGATTTATTGGATTCATAAAACTATACAAATTATACCATGATTTACCGTATGATTTAGTGACAAATAATCCTTGGTTTTATATTTCATTAACCACAATGGTTATCGGAACTCAATTGTTTTTAGCTGGTTTTCTGGGTGAAATCATTTTAAGAACAAAAAACAATGATGAGCGCTATAAAATTTCTAATGACATCAATTTTAAATAATTTTCAGAATTAAATGATGGAATTAGAAGTTATAAAGAATAAAATACATGAAATAAGAGGGCACAAAGTAATGCTAGATTTTGATTTGGCTCTTTTATACGGAACCGAGACTAAAGTTCTTAAACAATCTGTAAGAAGAAACATTTCTCGTTTTCCTCAAGATTTTATGTTTGAACTTACTGAAGATGAGTTCAATAGTTTGAGGTCACAATTTGTGACCCCAAACAGAGGAGGAATCCGATACATGCCTTTTGCCTTTACAGAACAAGGAATAGCAATGATTTCAAGTGTTTTAAATAGTGAAAAAGCAATAGCAATAAACATTTCGATTATTCGAGCATTTGTAACTATGAGACAATTTACTTTAACCTACAGCGAATTGAAAGAAAGAATCGTAGCAATAGAAAGTCAATTCCCAGATATTTACAAGGCTTTAAATTACTTAGTTGATAAAGATAATAACTCAAATAATAAAACAGAAAGACCTAAAATTGGTTATAAACAATAAAAATTATGGATATTAAACAAAACATCTTAGACAAAGTAAACGAGTGGCTAACACCTGTGTTTGATAACGATACACAAGAAGCTATCAAAGAAATGATGACTACATCTCCGAAAAACCTTGAAGAAAGTTTCTACAAAAATTTAGAGTTTGGAACTGGCGGTATGCGTGGTATCATGGGAGTTGGAACCAATCGTATTAACAAATATACATTAGGAAAAAATACTCAAGGGCTTTCAAATTATATGTATCAAGTTTTCCCAGGAAGAGAACTAAAAGTAGCTATCGCATTTGATTGTCGCCATAACAGTCAAACTTTGGCTAAAGTAGTTGCTGATGTTTTCTCTGCAAATGGTATAAAAGTGTATTTGTTTTCCGATATGCGTCCTACTCCTGAATTGAGTTTTGCTTTAAAATATTTAGGTTGCCAAGCTGGAATAGTATTAACAGCTTCTCACAATCCACCAGAATATAATGGTTACAAAGTATACTGGGAAGATGGCGGGCAAATTGTACCTCCTCAGGATGCAGAAATTGTTAAAGTAATAGAGAATTTAAAATATGACGAAATTAAATTTCAGTCTAATCCTGATTTGATAGAATATATAGACACCGCAATTGACCAAGCTTTTATCCAATCAACTATTGAAAATGCAAGTTTCAATACTCCAAGCGTTGCCAAAGAAAATCTGAATATTGTTTTCACTTCTTTGCATGGGACTTCCATCAAAGCTATTCCTGAAACTTTGAGTAAGGCTGGATATACTAATGTAAATATTGTTCCTGAACAAGCTACACCAAATGGTGATTTCCCAACCGTGGTATCGCCAAATCCAGAAGAGCCAGAAGCCTTAACTATGGCTTTAGCATTGGCAGACAAAGTAAATGCTGATATTGTCATTGGAACCGATCCAGATTGTGATCGATTAGGGGTAGCAGTAAGAGATAATAACGGAAAAATGATTTTGCTTAACGGAAATCAAACCATGGTTTTGATGACTGCATTTTTACTAGAACAATGGAAAAAAGCAGGAAAAATAGACGGCAAACAGTTCATAGGTTCAACGATTGTTTCTACTCCTATGATGATGGAATTAGCATCAGCCTATAATGTAGAATGCAAAATCGGATTGACTGGATTCAAGTGGATTGCTAAAATGATTAAAGATTTTCCAGAACAAAAATTCATTGGTGGTGGAGAAGAAAGTTTCGGTTTCATGGTAGGTGATGCTGTTCGCGATAAAGATGCTGTAGCTGCAACATTATTAGTTTGTGAAATTGCTGCTCAAGCTAAAGCCAAAGGAAGTTCGGTTTACAACTCACTATTACAATTGTATGTTGATTTTGGTTTCTACAAAGAATGTTTAGTAGCCATGACCAAAAAAGGAATTGAAGGTTTGGCAGAAATCAACCAAATGATGGTGGACATGCGTCAAAATCCTGTAAAAGAAA
>Ga0315904_10006176_pt1 | contig 16447 bp, 8 predicted proteins | sample LakEriMetagenome_6_FD_203529 | JGI IMG/M metagenome (GOLD analysis project Ga0315904, IMG submission 203529) | Freshwater fungal communities from buoy surface, Lake Erie, Ohio, United States - Buoy 12 MA120 | ecosystem: Environmental > Aquatic > Freshwater > Lake | place: USA: Lake Erie, Ohio... | reverse complement strand
TCGCACTGGTTGCCGTATCAGGTTTACAGCTACCCAATCGCGCGGATGAGCCGACTCGCATTTCCTTCAATCGCGATGTTCGGCCCATTCTTTCGGACACCTGTTTTCATTGTCATGGCTTCGATCAAAAATCGCGGATGGCCGGTTTGCGGCTCGATTTGCGTGAGGAGGCGATCCAGGAGACAGAGAATGGGATCACTCCGATCGTGCCTAGAGATCCAACCGCGAGCGCGATCATCGAGCGTGTTTTTTCATCGAATGCAGATGATGTGATGCCTCCCATCGAAGCGCACAAAGAACTGACAGCGGCGCAGAAAGAGACTCTGAGGCGTTGGGTCGCTCAGGGTGCGGTGTATGAACCACATTGGGCCTATGTGCCATTGGCAAAACCGGTAGTGCCGCAGAACGGGAATCTGAATCCTGTCGATGCCTTTATTCGTGAAAAGCTGGCATCACAGAGTATCACGCCGTCGTTGGAGGCTCCGAGAGCAAAACTGCTGCGTCGCCTTTCTCTCGATCTCATTGGATTGCCACCGACTCCGGAGGAGGTGACGGCATTCACGGCGGACATGGGAAAGGATGCCTACGAGCGGCAAGTGGATCGCCTTTTAAATTCGCCGCACTTTGGGGAACGCATGGCGGTGTGGTGGCTCGATATTGCGCGTTTCGCCGACACGGTGGGATACCACGGCGACCAGAACCAGCGGATATTCCCCTATCGCGATTACGTCATTGACTCGTTCAACACAAACAAGCCCTTCGATCAGTTCACGATCGAACAGCTTGCGGGAGATCTGCTTCCCAACCCTACGACCGAGCAACTGGTGGCCACAGGCTACAACCGGCTCACCATGATGACGCGGGAGGGCGGGGCGCAGCCGAAGGAGTATCTCGCCAAATATGGAGCGGAGCGGGTGCGGGCAGTAGGGGCAGCCTGGTTCGGCAGCACCTTTGGCTGCGCGGAGTGCCACGATCACAAGTTTGATCCCATCAAAACGCGCGACTTCTACGAACTGCAGTCCTTCTTCGCCGATGTGAAGCAGTGGGGGTCCTATTATTACGGTTACACTACGGACCCGGAACTGCTGGGCCTCAGTGTGAATCATCCCTTCCCGCCCGAGATCGAGGTGGACAGTCCGTATCTGATGACGCGCAAGAACCAAGCCGAGCACGAGTTGACATCGCATCTTGCGGCATCACGGGGAAAGCTGGCCAAGGAAGCTGGGATGAGCAAGACGTTCGAGCAATGGATTGCCGAGTCCCGCGACTTTCTTCAAAGGGAGCCTACGGGTTGGGCGCAACCGCCCGTGAGTGCAGCGATTTACAAGGATGGTAAGCCGCTCCAAGGAGGAGAGGTCGCGATTGGAAAAGGCGGAGCCGTGGAACTTGGACGAACAATCGCACGGGCCGAGCAATTGAGGGTGGCTCTCCGGCCAAAAGCAGGGCGCGTTGCGGCTTTGCGTGTGGAAATCGTTTCGGACGGCCGCAGTCCAGACAAACGGACAGCGGCCAGAAAGCAGGAGGGCATGCGGCTCGCTGCCCATGTGCGCGCCGTAGACGGCAAGGAGCGCAAGCTGGCGGTCTACTTTGCCGAGGCCGACGCGAAGGAACTCCGGTTTGTCAACGGGGTGGAAGTCAATGGCGTGGGGGAGGGATGGAAGCTCCCACCCGAGGAGACCGACCGCTTGCCATCCTCTGTCTGGTTGCTCGATCCGCCTGTGATGCTGTGCGCTGACGAAACGCTCGAGGTCACACTTTCGGGCGATCCGGTGCTGCCTGTCCGGATCTCGGTTTCACCTTTCGCCGCATACGATCCATTGCGCGTGGCGGAACCTCGCTGGCGAGAGGCGCTGTTTGCGGAAAAAAGAACGGAGCAAGAGCAGTCGCTGCTCGCTGACTCGTGGCTGATTAGCACGGCGGAGGAGGAGGCTGCGTTCCTGAGGTTTAAGCAGTTATCTGCCACCGTGCGCGCCTATCACAGAGGGCGCGCGTGGACCATGGTAACCAAAGCCACTACGCCGCTGACGGTCCGTGTCCTACCGCGTGGCAACTGGCAAGATGAAAGTGGGCCCGCCGTGCTACCCTCCACGCCATCCTTCCTACCCGGCCGGGTGGAAAGCAGTGAGGAAAAGCGGCTCACCCGCCTCGACCTCGCGAAGTATATCGTTTCAAAAGAAAATCCGCTCACAGCGCGAGCGGTGATGAACCGGCTTTGGGCACAGTTCTTTGGCGCTGGACTCAGCGCCACACTTGATGACCTCGGTTCGCAAGGCGAACTCCCATCGCATCCGGAACTGCTCGATTTCATCGCGGCCGAGTTCCGCGAACGTGGTTGGGATTTGAAGCATATGATTCGACTCATTGTTACCAGTGCTACCTATAGGCAGAGTAGCAACCTGCGATCTGAATTGCTTGACATTGATCCGGCCAATCGATTGCTGGGGTCTCAGAATCCGCGCCGGATCGAGGCCGAGTTTGTCCGAGACAATGCGCTGTTCATCGCCGGCCTGCTCAATGTGCGTGATGTCGGCGGCCCCAGCGTCCAGCCTTACCAGCCCGAGGGCTACTACGAGTCGCTGACTGTCCCCGAACGGGTGTATGTGAACAGTCGCGGCCCGGAACAATGGCGACGCGGCCTCTACATGCATTGGCAGCGCACCTTCTTGCATCCAATGCTGGCCAACTTCGACGCCCCTGCACGTGATGAGTGTGCCGCCCAACGCAACGTAAGCAATACCCCGCAGCAAGCACTCACGCTGCTCAACGATCCCACCTTCGTCGAAGCTGCGAGGCTGTTTGCGGCCAGACTTCTGGCCACGAAGCAGGATGCTTCGGATGATGATCGCCTTGAGAACGCCTTCCAGCTTGCCGTGGCGCGCAGTCCGAAGCCAAAGGAGGCGCAGTCGTTGAAGGAGTTCCTTGGCTCCCAACGTGAACAGTTCGCCGCAGATCCCTCCGCCGCAGCCAAACTGCTCAAGATAGGCCAAACGCCGCCATCGAGCGGTAACGCCCTCGAACTGGCCGCATGGACCAGCCTTTGCCGCGTCCTGCTCAATTTGCAGGAAGTCATCACCCGATACTGACTGTTACTGACATGAACCCCAACGACCGATCCGCTCACGCATTCCGTATTAGCCGTCGCGCCTTTCTCAGCCAGAGCACCTATGGCCTTGGAGGAATTGCCTTCGCGCTCCTGCAAAACAGGCTCTCGGCGGCCCCGGCGTTGCCAAGTCCAGACGGCTGGAATGGCGTATTGAAGGAGGCGCACTTCCCGGTGAAGGCCAATCGCATCATTTTCCTGTGTATGGCAGGCGGGCCCTCACAGTTTGAGACTTTCGATTGGAAACCGAAACTCTCGGCCCTCGATGGGAAAGCGTTCCCTGAATCCCTCACCAGAGGCCAGCAAATCGCGCAGTTGCAAGGGAAGGAACTCAAGGCCCGCGGCTCGATCACCACCTTCAAAAAGCATGGCGAGGCGGGCATCGAGATCAGTGATCTTTTCCCACACATCGCCAGCGTTGCGGATGATTTGTGCGTCATCCGTTCCATGCAGACCGAACAGATCAATCACGACACGGCGCATGCGTTTATGAATACTGGGTCCATCATCAAAGGACGGCCCAGCATGGGTTCATGGCTTCACTACGGGCTCGGTGCGCAGACCGATGAACTACCCGGATTCGTGGTGATGGCATCGAAGGGACGCAACGGCGTGCAGCCGGTCTCCTCCCGGCAGTGGTCCAGCGGCGTGTTGCCCAGCCGGTTTCAAGGCATTCAGCTGCAGTCACGCGGTGATGCCGTGCACTACATTGGCAATCCCGACGGCGTTTGCCAAAGTATGCAGCGGCAGGTGGTCGACGAGATCCAGAGGATGAATGGATGGCTCGCTGAGGAGCAGGTCGACCCCGAGATTGCCACGCGGATCGCGCAATACGAACTGGCCTTCAAAATGCAATCAAGCGTACCGAACCTCACTGACTTCAAGAGCGAGCCCCAATCCATGCTGGATCTGTATGGCATCAAGCATCCCGGCGACGGCAGTTTCGCCTCCAACTGCCTGCTCGCCCGTCGCCTCGCAGAACGTGGCGTGCGTATGATTCAGCTCTATCACCGCGCCTGGGATCACCACACCGACCTCGCCGACGGTATGAAATGGGGTGCGGAGGATGTGGACAAGGCGAGCGCCGCGCTCATTGCCGATCTCAAACAGCGTGGAATGCTCGAAGACACGCTGATTCTGTGGGGGGGAGAGTTTGGCCGCACGCCGATGGGTCAGGGCACCGGCCGCGATCACCACATCACGGGCTTCAGCGTCTTCATGGCGGGTGGCGGAGTGAAGGCCGGCACCACGCATGGCCAGACCGACGAACTGGGCTACCACGCGGTCGAAAATGTCGTCAACGTGCATGACCTGCACGCGACCATGCTCGCGCTCATGGGAGTGGACCATCATCGCCTCAATACTAAATTCCAAGGCCTCGACGTTCGTCTCACCGGGGTCGCGGGGAATGTTATCAAGGGGGTCATGGCTTAATATGCGACCTGGATCAGCATCAAACCTAATCATCGCACTGATTACCGTATCAGGTTTACAGCTACCCAATCGCGCTGATGAGCCGACTCGCATTTCCTTCAATCGCGATATACGACCGATACTTTCTAATAACTGCTTTTTTTGCCATGGCCAGGACAACGCGAATCGTAAAGCCGAATTGCGACTGGATACAGAAGAGGGCCAACGCGCAAATCACGTTGTAGTTCCAGGCTCACTGGATGAGAGCTTGTTGATCGAGCGAATTCTCTCCGTCGCTCCCGACGTTGTAATGCCTCCACCCGATTCCAACAAGGCTCTGTCAACCAAGGACAAAGAACTTCTGAAACGTTGGGTCGTCGAAGGGGCAGCATTTGAAAAGCACTGGTCTTGGATCGCCCCCAAAAGAACCCAGCCAAACATGGGATCAAGCTCAAATCCGATTGATGCCTTCATTCTTGAGAAACTTGACGAGCAGGGACTCAAGGCTTCGCCCGAAGCGGATCGGACGACGCTGATTCGTCGAGTTACGCTTGATCTTACAGGTTTACCGCCAACTCTTGAGGAAGTAGACAACTTCCTGAGTGACAAATCTGAAACAGCTTACGAAAAGGTGGTCGATCGTCTGTTACAGTCGCCACACTTCGGCGAACGCATAGCATTGCCATGGCTGGATGCAGCGCGTTATGCGGATACGCATGGCTATCAAAAAGACAACCATCGATCGATGTGGCCTTGGCGAGATTGGGTCGTGAACGCGATCAATCAAAATATGCCGTTCGATCAGTTCACCATCGAGCAGTTAGCGGGTGACCTGCTGCCTAACGCCAACGATTTGCAACGTATCGCAACGGGCTTCCATCGCAATCATCGAATCAACGCCGAGGCAGGCTCGATCGAGGAAGAGTATCTCGCCGAATACGCTGCGGATCGTCTTGACACTACCGCGACTGTTTGGCTTGGTTTGACCGTCGGGTGTGCTCGATGTCACGATCATAAGTTTGATCCGATCACGCAGAAAGAATACTTCCAACTGTTCGCGTTCTTCAATAACATCGACGAGAAAGGAGTCGACGGCGTTGGTCCCAGCCCGACTCCCCAGATGACGGTCAGTGTACCCGGCCTGGACGCGGAACTTGCAAGACAGCGAGTGCGGGTTGCTGAGCTTGGAAATCGCCTTGCGGAGCGCGCGGACGAACTGCGGCAGGATCGTTTGGCCTGGGAAGAACGAGTCTCTGCAATCTTGGATACAGCCATGTCCGATACGCTTTGGATCGTTCCTGAGCCCACGGAGCAGATGTCCGCCAACAAAATGAACTTCACGGTGCTTGCCGATCGTTCGGTCTTAGTACACGGTGACAACCCTCTCAATGATGTTCAATCGATTCGCATTCCGATCGAATCGGGTTGGACGCGAGCGATTCGATTGGAGGCTCTGCCGCACGAATCGCTCAACCAAGCGGCGTTTGCCCGCAGCTTTGATGGAAGTTTTGTCTTGTCCGGTTTCGAAGTTGAACTCAACGAACGAGACCAGGCTGCCAGGAAACTTGAAATACGCTCAGCCATCGCCGCTTCCTCGAGATTGTCTTGGAGCGTCGCAGGCTGTTTGGATCAGAATACGAATACGGGCTGGTCGACGGATCCGAACTTGCCGGCAAATCAACATCGCGCCCTATTTTTGCTTGATCAAAGCATCGAGGGCAAGCCCGGAAGTTACCTGACGCTTCGACTGCGTTACGAAGCGAAGGAAGAGCAATCGATCATCGGTCGCTTCCGCTTTGCTTTGAGTTCGAGTGATCAACCGGTGCTTGAATCTGACGATTGGTTCCCGAGTTCGCTGGTCGAAGCAGTTCGCGTTTTACCGGGCCATCGGACGGCTGAGCAACAACAGCAACTTGTCGATGTATTCCTACGTTTGTCGACAGATACGCTTCTCAAGACTTTGCGATTGCAACGAGAACAGGCAGAGCAGCATGAAAAGGAATTGCTCGAACGATCGACGGTGAACATCATGGTGATGAAAGAGCTCGACACGCCGCGTGATACATTCATCCATCTGCGAGGAGCCTATGACAAACCGGGGGAACGTGTTGTCGCGTCGACCCCTGCTAGCTTGCCTGGGATTGAGAAAAAAAGATTGCTCAATCGGCTGGATCTAGCTCGTTGGATTGTCGATCGCAATCACCCTTTGACGGCGAGAGTAGCTGTCAATCGCTACTGGCAAATGTACTTTGGGACAGGGTTAGTGAAGACGACTGAAGATTTTGGTACTCAAGGCGAGTGGCCAAGCCATCCAGAGCTGCTCGACTGGCTGGCATCAGAATTCATCGATTCGAATTGGGATGTGAAGGCCATGCAGCGATTGATGGTCCTAAGCCAGACCTATCGACAGTCGTCGAAAACGAACCCACGTGCCCTTGAGCTTGACCCTGAGAATCGCTGGCTTTCTCACGGCCCACGTTTTCGTCTCGCAGCCCATTTGCTTCGTGATCAGGCATTGTCCGTCAGTGGTCTTTTGGTACCCGCGCTCGGTGGTCCACCCGTCAAACCCTATCAGCCAGCAGGGCTTTGGGAAGGCGTGGCGGGAATCAACAGTAACACGACTCGCTATCGTCAGGACACTGGCTCAAGCCTCTACCGCCGCAGCATTTACACCTATTGGAAGCGAGCAGTTCCGCCCCCATCGATGATGATTTTTGACACCGCGGATCGCGAAGTCTGTAGTGTCAAGCGACGCCTCACCAACACGCCCCTTCAAGCACTCACGATGCTCAACGACCCAACGTACGTCGAGACGGCTCGTGCCCTGGCTAGCCAATCGATGGGTCTATCAAGCCAATTCGAATCCGATGCAGATGTCACGCAATGGATGTTTCGCAGAATTCTGGCTCGGTCTCCAGACGCGGCAGAGAACCAACAACTGCAAGGCTCACTGGTAAACTATCGCGTTCATTTTCAGCGTTTGCCGTCCGCAGCCCAAGAGCTGATTCATGTCGGAGAATCTCCGGTCGATGCAGGGCTCGATGCCATTGAATTGGCAGCACGCACGACACTCGTATCGCTGATCCTCAATCTCGATGAGACGCTCACTAAGGAATAGATTTCGATGCAACGACGGCATTTTTTTGCACATGGCTCTGCCGGATTAGGATTCGTAGCATTGAACTCGTTGCTAGCGGCAGACGAGTCACTTGCCAGCGGCCAATCAGCCTCGTTGGCTCGTCCACCGGATTTTCCGCCGAAGGCGAAGCGAGTTATCTATTTGTTTCAATCGGGTGGTCCATCGCAAATGGACATGTTCGACTACAAACCTGCGATGGCCAAGTTTTACGATCAAGACTTGCCTGAATCGGTCCGCAATGGCCAACGGTTCACGACGATGACGTCGGAGCAGAGTCGCTTCCCTATTGCGCCATCGCTTTTTAAGTTTGCACAGCATGGACAGTCCGGGGCCTGGATCAGTGAACTCTTGCCTCATACATCGAAGATTGTTGATAAACTCTGCATCATTCGATCGATGCATACGGAAGCGATTAATCACGATCCAGCGGTCACCTTCGTTCAAACAGGCTCACAACAGCCAGGGCGACCAAGCATCGGTGCTTGGATGTCTTATGGCTTGGGGAGTGAAAACCAAAATCTTCCCGCGTTTGTGGTTATGCTTTCACGCGGTAGTGGACGACCCAATTGTCAGCCTCTGTACGACCGATTGTGGGGAAGCGGTTTTCTGCCATCGCAACATCAAGGGGTTAAATTTCTTAGCAATGCCGATCCCGTTGCTTATCTTTCGAATCCGCCCGGGGTGGATGCGACGCTTCGTCGTACCATGTTGGACGACCTGAAGTCGTTGAATCAGCATAAGTTCAGCAGTTATCAGGACCCCGAGATTGCGACTCGCATCGAACAATATGAGCTTGCGTATCGGATGCAGACTGCGGTTCCTGAGTTACTTGATTTTTCGAACGAGACGGCAGCCACCATCGATGCCTACGGGCCTCAGGCGAAGATTCGAGGAACGTTCGCATCGAATTGCTTACTGGCTCGTCGTCTTGTAGAGCGCGGAGTCCGCTTTGTTCAGCTATACCATATGGGCTGGGATCAACACGGTAATCTGCCAAAACAGATTCGAGGTCAGTGCAGCGACACCGACCAGGCGTCTGCGGCCCTCATTCAGGATCTTGAGCGAAGTGGATTACTTAACGATACGCTGGTGATCTGGGGTGGCGAGTTTGGGCGGACGATTTACAGCCAGGGGCAACTTACGCGCGATAACTATGGCCGCGATCATCATCCCCGTTGCTTTAGCCTGTGGATGGCGGGCGGTGGAGTAAAGCCGGGATTGGTCTTCGGCGAGACCGACGAGCACAGCTACAACATCGTATCGAAACCAGTCCATGTTCATGATCTACAAGCAACGATACTTCACCTGCTTGGCATCGATCATCGCAAGCTCACATACCGTTTTCAGGGTCGCGACTTCCGACTCACCGATGTCCACGGCGAAGTGGTCCACGATTTTTTGAGTTAGTCGTAATCTTGACGAAATTTTTTTCTGGATCTGCCAATGAAACGTGTAGCCTTGCTGATTGAAACATCGCGATCGTATGGTCGCGATCTGCTGCGAGGTGTCAAGCGGTATGCGATCGAGCATGGGCCGTGGTCGATGTTTACGGAGATTCGAGATCTAGAATCGAGTCCCCCGTTGTGGCTTAAACGGTGGAATGGGGATGGAATCTTGGTTCGCTCGGGTAGCGATGCCATCGCATCGGCGGTCAAACGAGTTGGCTTGCCAGCTATCGAACTCCGATCGACGCGGCGCTCTGGGTGTTTTCCTTTCGTGGGGGTCGACAACCATGTTGTGGGCAAAATGGTGGCCGAGCATTTCTTGGAACGCGGCTTTCGGCATTTCGCTGTCTATGGACTCGATACGGAGCAGTTCTTCGTGACTCGCCGTGAGAGTTTCATTTCGGCACTACTGACGCACGGCTTTCAATGCGCCGAATTTCGTCAGGCAGGCAAGTCGGAACGCCCCAGCCAATGGGAACAACAGCAATCGAAACTAGCACGCTGGCTACAAAGTCTTAGTAAGCCAACGGGAGTTTTAGCATGCACCGATCAACTCGGCTGTTGGCTACTTGATGCGTGTACTCGAGCAGAGATTCGCGTGCCTGATGATATCGCTGTGGTGGGCGTTGAAAATGATGAAACGCTCACTTCGCTGAGCTCACCGCCGCTGAGCAGTGTACAGTTAGCAGGAGAACGCAGCGGTTACGAAGCAGCCGCACAACTTGACATGATGATGAACGGCGGCATGCGAAAAAGCGACCGAACATTTATCCCGCCGATCGGCGTATTCACGCGTCAATCATCCGACATCATTGCCGTAGAAGACCCGTTGTTGGCCATGGCGCTGCGAATTATTCGAGATCAGTCGGTCCAAGGATTGACCGTCGATGATCTCCTGAAGCAGGTTCCTATTTCACGCAGTAGCTTGGAACGCAACTGCCGCGCGGTTCTGGGGCGGTCGCCGAACGAGGAAATCAACCACCGGCGCATCGCCGGTGCTTGTGACCTACTACGCGACACCGAATTGTCACTCGAAGTGATCGCTAATCGCACGGGTTTTCAAAGCGCACAATATTTGATTTGCGTATTCAAGAAGCTACGCGGACTTACGCCGGGGCAATATCGCACGCAGTCGCGCTGACAAAATGGCATAACTTTTTGACGCGTTTACGTAACGGCAGAATGGCTGGCAGTGCTACACTAAATTAGCCAGAAGGATTGTTGAAGTTCCTTTATGACGATATTAGACCGGCTTGGCATTTTTTGTTCTTGTCTTAACACAGAAGGTTCGAATTATGAATTTCGTTTTTCGTTGCGGCTACAGACGTCGTGCATTCACGTTGGTTGAATTGCTGGTCGTGATCGCCATTATCGGTATTCTGGTAGGCCTGCTCCTTCCAGCGGTTCAAGCAGCTCGCGAAGCGGCGCGGCGCATGCAATGTTCGAATAACCTCAAGCAACTTGGGTTGGCCCATCACAATTATCATGATGCTTTCAAGACGTTTCCACCTGGGGCAATCAACGGTCGGTTTGGCCAAAGTCGCGCCGTCTGGGCTTGGAGCGCGCAGTTGCTGCCGTTTATTGAACAGACCAGCCTGTTCAACTCGTTAGGTGTCAGCGGTACTGAGGCGGCGGTAAGCCTGCGGGCAAATCCTCAACTGTTTCGGCAACGGTTGAGTTTCCTCCGATGCCCGAGCGATTCGGGGCCTGAATTGAATGAACACTCCTTTAACTCGGTACTGGATTCGAATGGTACGGCTGTGCAGGTGATCGTTTCCAATTACGTCGGCAATTTAGGGCACCTTGGCGTCGTTGACGGGTTAGCTGCGGACTTCACAGGTACTCATGCGCATCGCAGCCGCATCAATTTGCGCGATACTACGGATGGCACTAGTAACACGCTACTCGTTGGCGAGCGACCGTATTTTCTGCGGAGCGTACTATGTTCGGCTGCACTGGGGCTTGTGCTTCGGGGAGAAGCTGGCGGATCGACGGCAGCGATGGCCGGATCAGGGCTATTGCATGTTGGTGCGCGAGGGGCCACGTTGATCAATGCCCGAGAGCAACGGACCGGCTCACCCTTTGTCAGTAACTGCGGTGTGGGCTTTGGCAGTGCGCATACCGGTGGTTTTCAAGCCACATTCTGTGATGGTTCCGTACATTTCATCTCGGAGACAATCAACCATACCCCGTTTGGCGCATTGGATAGTGTGTTCGAACGGATGCTGGCTCGCAACGATGGTCAAGTACTGGGAGAGTTCTAATATGGCATTGCGTTCGACCACGATTGACAACCCATTGTTAGTGTATATCCCGTGCCTATTAACCCTTGTGTTGGCATTGCCAGGCTGCAGTGAATCCGGACCACCCTTAGGTACCGTTTCGGGGACAGTTACGCTGGATGGAAAGCCTTTGGAGGGAGCCGCAATCGTATTCTCACCGAAGGCGCAAGCCGTCGATGCGGGCAGTTCTAGTGGCAAAACTGGGCAGGACGGAAAGTACGCACTCGAATTCGGTAGCAGCCGCAAGGGTGCTTATCTTGGTGAACACAGTGTCATCATTGAGCACAAAAGTTATTTCAAGGCCGATCATCCTGCGACGGTGAAAGAAGGGAAGAATTCGATTGACTTCACCTTGACATCTAACAAGAAAAACAAGAATCGCGACGCCGTTGACAACGCGCAGGATCTCCCGGCTGCCAAATGAGCCTAACGCGGCAATTGCGTTTTCGTATCGAATATGACTCGAAGGTCGCAGGGCGTATGGCGCGTATGGCCCTATCCTGACGGCAGAAAATTGGACCAATCAGATTGCCTATCCATTGATGATTGATGATTGATCTCCGAAAATCGAGAAATAAGGCATGAAAACCATACTCACTCTCCTCACCTCCCTGTTGCTCGCACCGTTGGACGCACTGCACGCCGCTGACAACACGCCTTACCCCGTGGCGAAGTTCTCCGTCGAGCATGCGGTGATCAACGAGGTTTACCCGGCGTGGTCGCCGAAGATGGGTTACAACCACGATTCGGACATCACGTTGTTCAAGGGACGCTATGTCGCAGTATGGAATGCCAACCCGGAGATTGCGAATGAGTCGGAGCCTGGGCAGTTCAACTACCTCTCGGTTAGTGACGACTTTCAAAAGTGGTCGGTGCCGGTGGCGAACTTCACCTCGAAAGGTGGCGCGACCAACCCGGTGGATTCGACGGGCATGTCGTTCCAATGGCAGCCGAACTTCATCAACTTGCGCAACGAGACGCTCTTCTGCGCCTGGTGCGTCACGGGACCAGAGGCGGCCACCTACGTGTCGAAGTCGTCCGACGGGTTGCATTGGGAGAACATTCGCATCACGGCGCCGCTTCCGAAAAGCTATGATCGCGAAGCCGCACCGAACGCGACACCTTTTCCATCCAACCACGGCTTGCTGACCAAGTCCGGCGCGATGCTCTTCCCGATCTGCCTTGCGCCGGGCGCCACGCCCCAAGGAAAATGGGACGGCAAGCCGCTTCAGGTCTGCGCCTTGATCAGCAAGGATGAAGGAAAGTCATGGCACTACGGTGAACTTACTCCCGTGTTGCCTGTGAAGAAGTTTTTGAAGCCATCGGCGAAGAAGTTGGAAACAACGGAGTTAGTCCAAGTTTGGGAACCGCACTTCTTCGAGCATCCCGACGGGAAGATCGGCTTGTTGATTCGCGTGGCGGAGAAGAATGCTGCAGACGGATTCACCGCCGACCAAATGATCCTCTATGCCGAGAGCAGCGATGGCGGCGTGAATTTCTCGACTCCGCGGACGGTGGACATCGAAACGATTTCCAGCCGGCACCAGAGTTTCAGCATGGCGCGGTCGTCATCCGACCTCATGCTCGTCGCCAATGACTGGCTGCCGGGCTACTCTCGCACGTTGCGCGACCGTCATTTCCTTTCGGCATATTTCAGCCCCGTGTGCGATCCCGATTTGCTCATTCCCGGTCCCGTCATCCAGCAACGCGGCACCACTGGGCATTATCCGAACGGCGAGATCAACAACGGCGAAATGATCATCTCCTACAGCTACGGCGTGAAGCCTCGCGCGATCTATGCGAGCCGCGTCAAGGGCCTACCTGATTTCAAGACACCGTTCTTCTTGCAACGTGAAAGCCGACCCGCTGTCGTGATCAATGACAAGACGCAAGTTGCTTACTTCCCCGAGACCTTCAGTAGCCTTGGATTGGTGCTTACCAAGGAACTGACCGAGCAGAAGCAACTGGCACTCGAGTTCGCGGTGAAACTCATGACCTTGCCGAGTTTCTATCCTGGCCAGTCCAACGATGAAGCCGTCAATGGCATGACGCTGCTGACCATCGGCGCGGTCGATCATCACAACACGCAAATCCGCGTGAGCCGTCCGCTGCCGCCCTATCACATTGAAGTGCTCAAAGGCGATAAATGGGTGAAGCTCGCCGAGGTAGGCTTGCATGAGACCATCCGCTTCGGCGTCAGCATGTCAGACACGGACTACACAGTCCGCGTGAACGATCAGAAACCGGTCACCATGCCCGGCAAGCTCATGCGCAAGATCAACTTCGGCGGTTTCTACACCGACCCGATTGGCTACCCATCCACTGGCACCTTCGAACTCGACCTGAAGTCCGTGCAAGTCCGTTGATGATCAATGACTTCGAACAGATGAAACCCACACTCACACCAAACCCGAAGCCAAGCATACCAAGACTCGCACAATCCTTTTCGAAGCAAGACCATTCCATGACAGAGATTCCCGCAACAAGCATTCGCTATCGCGTTGTCGGCTTCATGCTGGCGCTTGCCGCGATCACGTATCTCGACCGCGCGTGCTTGGCGACTCTGCAGCCGGAAATCAGGCGCGATCTTGGACTTGATAAAGACCAGATGAGCTGGATCTTCAGCGCGTTTGCGGTCGCCTATGCCGCGTTCGAGATTCCGACAGCGTGTTGGGCGGATCGAATTGGGACTCGGCTTGTTCTAACGCGGATCGTAACGTGGTGGTCGGTCTTTACGATGCTTACGGCTGCGAGTTGGAACTTCACATCGTTGCTTGTCATTCGCTTTCTCTTTGGAGCGGGTGAAGCCGGAGCTTGGCCGGGCGTCGGTCGGACGTTCTCGCGTTGGATTCCACGCCTGGAGCGAGGCAAAATTCAGGGCATCTTCTTCGCCGCCGCGCATCTCGCCGGCGGACTGACGCCGATCATCGTCTTGCCGTTGATGAACACTGTCGGCTGGCGATGGGTGCTCGTGATCTGCGGAGTACCAGGCATCGTGTGGGCAATGGCGTGGTATCGCTGGTTCAGCGATGAACCCGAGGAACATCCCGCAGTGAATGCGGCCGAACGAAACTTGATCCTATCCGGTCGCGACAACAGCGCCGGTATTCATGCCGGTTGGGCTTATTGGAAGCGGCTCTTCGGTCATCGCAACACTCTGCCACTTTGCCTTATGTATTTTCCGAACAGTTTCGCATTCTACTTTTGCATCACGTGGCTCCCCGACTATCTGAAGGAGCAACATGGCTTCGACTCGATGCAACTCGGCTTCTTCGTAGGGTTGCCACTGATTCTGAGCGTCGCCGCCGATCTGTGCGGCGGGATCTCGACTGACTTCGTCACACGACACTTCGGTTTGCTTTTCGGTCGAGCAGGAGTCGGGGCACTCGCCTATCTCGTCGCGGGCGGAGCAATGTTGTTTGCGACAACGACTTCGCATCCAACGCTAGCAGCATGGTGCGTCGCGATCTCGGTGGCCGCAAGTATGTTCACACTTGCAGCGGCTTGGGGAACGGTGATGGACATCGGTGGCAATCACACGGGAGTCGTCGGAGCGGCGATGAACACCTCGGGACAGATTGGCAGCATCATCAGTCCGTTGTTGGTCACCTGGTTGCAGAAACGCTATGACTGGAACGCACCATTGCTTTGCATTGGCGGTTTGTTTTTGATGGGCGCCGTTGCGTGGCTGTTCATCAATCCGAACAAGAAAATTTTTGAATAGGCATCGACTCATGAAACACGCACTCATACTTATCTCCGCTCTGCTGCTCACGCCGATAGCTGCGCTACACGCCGCGCCATCCCCAGACTCTCACATCGTCATCGCCAGCGAGGCTGGTGCGAAGCTCGACAGTGACGTCACCAAAGGCGGCGGCACCGATGACACGGCTCTAATCCAGAGTATTCTCGACCGGGCACCGAAGCTCGGTTCGCTGAAGCTCGTCGCGGATGGCGCGATCCTCGTGAAGGGACTCAAGGTTCACTCCAATACCACCATCGAGTGCGTCACGAGCGATTGCGGCTTCTTTCTTGCGGATCACGCGGACCAGCCGATCATCCGCAACGCCGATCCCTCGGCCACAGAGCGCAAGAACCGCAACATCACCTTCCTCGGCGGCACCTACAACGGAAACTCCGCCAAGCAGACCCACATCACGCTGAGTTCGAAGCTGCCACCGGGGAAGAACTGGACCGTCGCTTTCGCCATGTATGGCGTGGAGCAGGTCACGATGCGCGATGTGACGATTGTGGACATGACCACTCTCGCCGTGCAGTTCTCGAACTGGCGGCGCGTCACCTGCGAGAACGTCTTCATCCACCTCAGCCAAAAGCCCGAGCCGCTCCAGTGCGGCATTCAGTTCCAAGGACCGGGCCAGTTTCTCTCCATGCGAAACATCCACGGCAATCCCGGCGATGACATCATCGCGCTCAACGCCGACGATTACAATTGCGACTGGAACAAGCAGGGCGAGTTCAAGGGCAACGATATTTTCGGCCCCAACGTCAGCTTTGGTCCCATCAGCGATGTGGACATCGACGGCGTGTTCATTGACGGCGGGCACAATGGCATCCGCATTCTCTCCCGCGTCTCGCGAGTTGATCGCGTCTCCATCCGTAACGTGCAGGGGACCTTCACCAAGTATGGCTTCTTCATCTCACCAGCCTGGAGGCCCGGCGGCAACCTGGGGAACATCACTTTTGAGAACATCGACTTGCGCCCGCTCGAGCCCGACTTCGGGCCGCTCCCCTTCGTCTTTCTGATCCAAGGCAACATCGAGCAACTTACGCTGCGCAACATCCGCAGCCACTTGCCCGTCGACAGTCGGCCCGTGGTCTGGGTGCAGCCAAGTTCCGACATCGGCGTGCTGCGCGTAGACGGGATGAGCCTTTACCAGAAGGAACCGCATTCCGCCAAGACGCCCGCAATTCAAGTCGATGGGCACATTGACCTGCTCTCCGTCAACAACGTGACTCTCTCACGGCCTGCGGAAATGCCGATCGAAGGCTCGCTAGTCCGCACCGATCCCGACCGGACGAAGCTGAAGCAATACTACAAGATCGGACG
>Ga0315904_10006175_pt1 | contig 16449 bp, 12 predicted proteins | sample LakEriMetagenome_6_FD_203529 | JGI IMG/M metagenome (GOLD analysis project Ga0315904, IMG submission 203529) | Freshwater fungal communities from buoy surface, Lake Erie, Ohio, United States - Buoy 12 MA120 | ecosystem: Environmental > Aquatic > Freshwater > Lake | place: USA: Lake Erie, Ohio... | reverse complement strand
GCTCCAGGGTCAGCAGGCGGCCCCCGGCGCGCGCGTAGATTGTCACCGTGGGAAACCATCGAGTCACCGCCTCGACATAGGCCCGGCCCAGGGCTTCATCGCGATCCACGGCATGGTAGAGCGCGCCATGCAGCTTGATGTGGTGCAACCGGCTGCCATGCCGTCGGGCCAGGTGAGCCAGGGCACCCGCCTGCTGGAGCACCAGGGTCTGGAGCTCCCGGGGCGACAGGGTCACCTCGCCCCGTCAGAAGGCGCCAACCACCCCGGGGTGAGCCCCCAAGCGCACCCCGAGCGCCTTCGCCTCGACCACCACGCGCTCCATCGTGAGCGCGTCCCCGGCATGCCCGCCGCAGGCCACGTTCGCCGAGGTGACCTGCCGCAACAGCGCCCGCGTCCGCGCCCAAGGCTCCCCCTCGCCCAGATCGCAATTCAGATCCCAGCCGCCCGTCGATCGCATGGCCCGAGGAAAGCAGAGAAGGGGATGTCGAGCGACACCGGTGGCTTGGGATGTCAGGGATGACGGGGCGAGGTCGATCCCGGAGTGGTCAGAGGGTTCTGCCATGCCAATCCCGGAAAACGCGCGAAGTCGCCGTTGTTGGTGAACAACGTAGCCCATCACCACGCGTGGCGCAGAAAGGCGTTTGAACGCGTTGCTCAGACGCCCAGCGGCACGGGAAGGAGCGTGCGTCGGTCCGGGGCCACGAGTGCATGCCCGAAGGTCACACCTCGGCCCGACCACGCCCGGATCCAGCGAAGATAGTCCTTGTCGAACGATGGCGTATGGATGGTGTCGGAGATGATCATCACTCGCTGGACTTTCTGGCACTCGACGAGATGGATCTTGAGGGTCTCCATGGCATCGTTGTGGTGTCTGGGGTGGAACCTGTGGGGCCAATCCCGATCGATCAAGAAAACCAGGACCGTCTCGGTGCAGGCACCGCCGGTTCCCGGGATCACGGAGATGTCACCGTCGCTGCCGGATCTGGATCCTTGAGCCGAGGATTGTTCCGGATCCATGACCCACCGATCCCAGAGCCAGTCCCAGCCACCATCGAGCATCTCTCGGGCAAGGCGGTCGAACAGATCACGAAGGCCTTGATCCCATGCGGAGGTCGCGGCCGACAGTCGTCGGTCATCGTCACGCTCTCTCCGTAAGGCTCCCACCTGGTGTTCGAGGCCGGCAGCATGTCGTCGGATTTCTTCGCATTGCCTCTCGAGGCGCTTGCAATGTTCCAAAGCAGCATCGAGTCGCGCGCGAAGGTTGTCTTCATTCCTGTCTTCTGGTTTTCCCGCGATGATCATGTCTCAAATCCTTTCTTCTGGTTGTTGCCGACGCCCTCGTCCCATCGCACCCGCGAACCCGAGGCATCCCGCATCGACAGCCCCTTTGTAGCACGCAACCGGGCGCATGGGTTGCTTGATTCAAGCAACCGACTGGGCCAGGCAATGGAACTGTGGGAAATGAGCCGCCGCAGAAGCGGGGGCACCTCGAAGAAACTGCGCTGAGCGGTATGTCTGGGGTTTACCTGAGACTCCTAAACCTCAGGGCGATCGGCCTGGGATTCGGGGATGTCGAAAGGGGGGAACGCGCGTGAGCAACCCAGGTTTGCTGGTAAGTCTTGACCGGTAAAAAATGATGAGAGACAGAAGGTGCAAGGTAAAAAAGAATTCATTTTATGCCGTGCTGCCATTTGGGGCCAACCGGGCCGTTCCATTCCCAATTCAAAGCCGATGCCCTACGCTTCTCGGCGTATGTTGGCGGCTCACCAGCTCCTTTTCCGGCAGGGTCGTCTGGCGCGGAACTGGTCAGCGCCCTGCACATCGATTTGAAGCTGTGGCAGCCCAAGCGGCCGCTCGGCAGGCCCTATCGGATCAACGATGCGTTCGCAACCGCGTGGTTAGCAGCCCGCCTACAGACGATTGACGACCGGTTCCGCGATGCCCCAGCAGATCGAAAAAATCATCACTAAAAAACACCGACCGCAACCCAACAGTGCTTATTTCAACTTGTGCCTGTTATCGAAAATGTAAATAAATTTTAATTGCAGGGCAGGTTTTTCGGGGTGGTAAATTGTTAAAAATTATATTTCTTCAATCTATATGTATCCGATAAATATATGGGTAAAGGCGCAGCAAGTTTTTAAATCTTTAAAGTTAGACTGCAGTGACAAGAGGAATGTAGGCGCGATTTCGTATGATCAAAAGCATTGCTATTTAAATGTAAACAACCTATTTCCGAAACCGTTTTTGACAATTATTTTGTCAGACCCCCGTTTTCTTAAATCTACAACGGGCAGTGTTATGGGAAATGGTGGAGGGCGTGGGTATCTGGGATGTATACCTTTTGCTGATGAATTTCGTCTCAGGTCATACCTATTCGGTATTGGATTGAATGTATTTGATTGCGCTCCATCTTGTGGTGGCCAAGATCAGGTGCCCGAAGATCAGGTGCCCGAAGATCAGGTGCCCGAAGATCAGGTGCCCGAAGATCAGGTGCCCGAAGATCAGGTGCCCCAAGATCCCCAGATAACTCTATGGGTAAAGGCGCAGCAAGTTTTTAAATCTTTAAAGTTAAACTGCAGTGACTGGAAGAATGTAGGCGCGATTTCGTATGATCAGGAGTTTTTTTATTTAAATGTGAACAACAAACTTCCAGAACCGTTTTTGACAATTATTTTGTCGGATCCCCGTTTTCTTAAATCTACAACGGGAAGTGTTATGGGAAATGGCGGAGGAAGTGGGTATCTCGGTTATATAGACTTTGCTGATGAAGTTAGCCTTAGATCCTACTTAACTGGAATTGGATTGAATCTGTCTGACTGCGATCCATTTGGAGGACCGCAAGAAGGAGGACCGCAAGAAGGAGGACCGCAAGAAGGAGGACCGCAAGGAGGAGGACCGCAAGGAGGAGGACCGCAAGGAGGAGGACCGCAAGGAGGAGGACCGCAAGGACACAGTTTTAACTTTATTCAATTAGTCCAATCTTGGAAAACGCCTTTTGGCAGTTCTGCAAATGATTTTGAATCGTTCTACAAACATGTCGTTGAATCGATGGATAAACAAAAACGCTATAAACATTTTTGTCCTGCTGATAATAACGGTTTGAATTGGCCGAAGTGTTTTGGTGTCTATGTTGTTAGAATGAAGCAGCTCCAAACAAATTTTTCTGATGGAATATTGTACGTTGGTATGACGGGTAAATTTAATAATGCTGGTAAAATACCGCCGGGGCTAGGTCTGGCAAATAGGGTTTACCGCGTCATGCCTTACAGCTTTACTGTTGATTCCACTGGTTGTCGTTATTTTGAGTATGGTCCAAAAGCATCGTCTGTAAAAGGTGTGCTTCAGTTGAAACCGAGTGACAGATATAGTAGCAAGATTGAAATGACTAAATTGCTGGTTGATTGTTTTACTGTTGATCGCAACGGCCTTGATGCGCCTGCGTTTTTGGAAGCGGTGATTCTTCAAGCGTATTTGTTGAGCAACAAAAAATTACCGGCAGCTAACAATTCGTTTTGAATTCCGGTGTAGACTTTTTTAATGCTGCTAATTTGTAATCGAGCCTCAAACTTGTTAATGAATCTTTAAGTGCAGTGATCTACAGCCTGTTGATCAAAGGTTGGCGGTATCGCCTGGATACCGCTGCTTGGCTGAGCGATTTGCTGCGTCGGATCCCGATCTTCACCCAAGCCAACGTGTCCGAGTCGCTACCCTGGAACTGGAAGCCCGCGGGCAGCCATACCTTTGAGGTTCACCGAGAGTGGCGGCGGTCCAATGTCCGAGAACAACCCGGAATCATCACACCCTCACGACAGAGTGAAAACCGTGGGTTCACCGCACGGATACATTTAGGCGGCAGGCAAACCTCTTGATCCAGCAACCATAAATGTTATAAAAACCCGTTTCAGACTTGCTGGTTTTGAATCACTCCTTGACAATATTATGGAGATTAGAATTCAAGAACCATGCGAAATAAATTTAAATAAAGAGTAATATGGATAAAAGCAGTGGTTTTGCAAATCGCTTAAATAAAAATGCTGTGTTTATAAATTAGAGGTGTTTTCATTCAAAAAAATCTATTCACTGGGGATTATTTGGTTAATTCAAAATTGAAATATGCAGCTTGCTAAAAATCCCAAAACTTCAAAAGCAATTGCTGCTTATTTTGGGGTGCCTTTTGTGGTGTGGCTCATTCTGATTCTTCGGCTTTTATTCATATGAAAAGGATTATTCGGATTGAAAAGCAACAGTTGTATTGGTCTCTGAAGTGGGTTTGTGGTAAATACGTGAAAAACGCTGGTGCTATATCTTTCGAGAAAGTTGGTTTCCAAGGGTTGTGCTATATAAATTCAAAAAATAAACACGCTGGTGGTGATTTGAGTCTTTGGGAACAGATTCAGCAAAATGGGTTCGATTTTAAGGGGCCGGGTTTTTTTCCTGCGCCTGTTCACGGAGGCGTTGAAGGTAAAGGTAATGGGGGCGGTTACCTTGGATATCGAACCTTCGGGAATGAATACGAAGCGAGACGTTATCTCTGGCAAACCGGATTGATTGTTCGAGACTGCAATAGTAATTGTTCGCCGTATTGGGATTTTGTTGATTGTTTAGCTGGGGTGTTGAAACTTGTGCGTTACCTTCAGCAGTCTGATTTACTTGTTTTCAAAAAAGAGCCGGGTCAACCAAAAGAATGGGGTCAATACCCCAATCTCAAAAAGCTGCATGGGAAGGAACGTGAAAATAGTGAGAATTCCAAAAATGATGGGGTCGGCATATTTGATTTGCTTGGAACATATTCCCCCTTTGAAACCACGATTCGGATTTACCCCGAGGCGATTGGTGAGTGTGCTCACGACCTTAAGATTGATGAAACTGATTTGACTCATTTGGTGATTCTGCACGAACTAGGGCATGCATTCGTGCATTTAGGTTCTTCAGGAAATGCTGTTGACTCCGCCTGTGATTTAGTGGAATGCAATCGGTTTTGGCATGGACTTAAAGGTCTTGGGGATAGTGAAATCCATGAGTTCTTGGCCCAGAGCTTCACTTGGATTGCCATCAACGATCCCATGGTTCAAAAAATATACCCAAATCTATCTAAGATGTTTTCAAATCTAATTCAATCGCAGCCAGAACATTATAAGCTTTGGGGTAGAAAAAACCGACCGAACGATGAACAAGCATGGCAGGCCTCTTTGAACCGCGCACGTGGGGCGCTCGATGAACCATCTCATTGGGAGAATTGTCTCCGACAGATTCGCGACCAAACGCCCGCAAATTTGGCTGCTGCGATCAACCTGTTTATAAAATGCGATGACTCCGGACCAGCTTTGGTCAGCAGATTGTTTTCAAAACTGTAGATGTGTATTTAGATTAAGTTGGGAAACGACCAATTTGGATACGATGCCCGAGTTTAGTCTATTACACTAGTTGGACGGTTTCGCCCGCTCCATGCGCAGAACTCATTAGGATCTGGATAAATACCTCTGCAACTTGGTGAGGTTCAAGGTTGACCCGCGAAGTGGGCAGGAACTCTAGGAGTTGGTCGGAGTTTGGTCCCAAGCCCAAGCCCAGGACGCGGACGCCGCTGCGTTGGAGTTGTTGGATGACGTGGCCCGGGTTTTCGCCCTGGCTGTGTTGTCCGTCGGTGAGCAGCACGAGGTAGTTCTCGGAAAAGGTGAAGGTGGAGAGGTGATCTTGGACCTTTTCGAGCGCAGGTTCGAGCCGAGTGCCGCCGCATGGGCTGGTGATGAGGTTGCCGATTCGGCTCTGGGTTTCGTAGTTCAGGGTGTCGTGAGAGGCGATGAGGAGATCGCATTCGATCGAGAAGGTGAAAACGGTGAGTGGAATGTCGACCCGCTGACAGACCTCCACCAACAACACGATTGCTTGGACAGTCGCCTCGATCCGTTCGCCTTGCATGGATCTGGAGGTGTCTACCAGCAAAGTGAGGGAAGCATCATGGTCGGTCGGAGGTACCCGTCGTTGCCAGACGCGGTCCATCGAGTCGGGATCCGACTCCGATTCGTACACGGCCCTCAGATTCAAACGACTGCCGATGCGGTGAGGACCGGTCCACCGGGGGTGGGTCTGGGGCTCCAGAAGGTCGAGGATCGTTGCGCTCGTACGTTCGATTTCAACGGCCAGCTGTTCAGCGCACCGTTGATAATGTTGGAAGCCTGATGTCGCGACCGCGGCCTCTTCGTTGACGGTACCTCCCGGACCTCGGGTGCCACGGCTGCCGGTTTGGAGGCCTTGGAGGACGCGTGTGAATTGCGGGTCTGGTTGCCGCGGCGGGGTGGGTTCAGGCCCTTGGTGATGGACGACCAACCACCGATCCAACCATTGGCGCAGCCGTTGGTTGAGCCGATCTCCTCGGGTACGCGGATAAATGGACTCCGCGATCGGCAGTATCCCGTGCTCGAAGTGTTCCCACATCCGCAGTTGGCACCAGCGAACCTCGATCTCCCAAGCCTCGCGACCTTCCGGCAGTGCCGCCTCCGCATACAGATGCGACAAGGGGTGGGCGCTGTAGAGCCTCGTCGCTTCGTCGAGAGTCAGACGTCCGCTGGGAATCGCTTGGCAGATCGCCTGCAGGTGAGGCCATGCCCGATCGACGAGCACTCGAACGTGATAATTTTTGGAGATCCCTGCGTCTCCGAACCACCAGCGATTGAGGAGCCCGGCGATGAAGTGCGCCAACAAGGTGTCCTGTTGGACGGTTTCTCCATCGGCACCAAAGCGGGATTCGAGGAGCAGGTCATTGTATTCCCGGATCCACGGACGTGAGCCCGGAAACCGAGCCTGGAGCCAGGTCTCAATACGGCAATCCTCGACCGCGTTTACAACTGTAAACGGAGAAGGCCGTTTCAATCCGTCCTCTTCCAGGAGCGGTATCAGGCGCGTGATCGCGGCATGAGCACACTCATGAAGCACCAGCCCTCGATTGAAGTCATAGGATTCCGAACGCAGCCGGCGGCCATCCATGGAGATCCGTCGCAAGTCGGGAGTGAAACTCCAACCTGATCCTGGGGCGCCTTCCACCAATCGCAGGTCGGGTTTTCCGGAGACCAGGCAGGCGAGTTGACGCAATTCCTCCAGGAACTCCGCTTTGTTGGGTGTCGCGTGGGTCGGCTTCACGGGGCGTCCTCCACGGGCACGCCAGCCACTTGAGCCATGCCGATCACCGCTTTTCGGTCAGAACCTGCGCTCAGCTTGTTCAGGTACACCGTGGTGATGGCCGAAGCCAGTTGCGACGTGGGACAATCACCCGGGCACTCTTGGCGGAGGGAGTTCCAGAGTCGGGCGCCGGTCTCAAGGCTGCGGCGGGTGAAGACGTAGCGCTCGCGACGAAGACGTCCGAGGCCCGGCGATCGCGTCGAATCGCCGCACGCCAATGCCAAAGCACTGTGGAATTGAGCCAACGCTGCGATCCACGCATCGATCTCCGGCACTTCGCACAACCGGGACAGCACGGGTTCGACGCTCTTGTTCTGGTAGCGGTGGCGGCCGATGGTGACCGTTGGTTGGATTCCGTAGACGAGGAGTCGTAGTTGGGCCGTGTATTCTGGTTCGTCCGGAGCAGCCGCAGAGAACCACTGCAACCATCGATCTCTGAAGGCGGAACTCATCACCGATCGGCCGGTGTATTCCGTGGTGGGCGGGTTGAGAGTGCCGAACATTCGGAATCGCTCGTGGACCGGCAGTCCGCCTGGACCCCATCGGGTCTGGTCGCCTTCCGATAGCAGCAGGCTGGGAGGCGACTCCATTACCGGGTTCATTCGTTCGAGGATTTGGGGTTCGGCGAGATTGAGTTCATCGAGCAACACCCAACCTCCGGTCCGCAGTGCCTGCGGAATGATTCCCTCTGCGAAGCGCCAACTTCGATCCCGGAATCCCTCGCGCGCCATCAGGAAGGCGCGCTCGGGCAACGACAGTTCTCGCTGATCCTGCAGAGCATGATCGAGCAGTGCCTGGCACTCGGGTTTCAGCCATGGACGCATCGCCGTGAGTGAGTCCAGGTCCCAATCCTCGCCGGTACGAGTGGGGACATATCGACCGATCAGTTCGCCTGTGTCCGTTTGTCCATGGAGATTCAACCGGAACACGGGTTGCCCCAACAGGTGGGCGACCCAAAGCACGACCGTCGTCTTCGAGGCCGCAGTGCTACCCTCCAGGGCCGTCGGCAAGCGATGCACCGCTCCGAGGGCCACGGCGCGCGCGGCCTTCAGGAACGGTTCGTCGAGGCAGAGGTTGCTGAACCGATCCGGCTGCGGGTCCGACGGAGGTCGGGTTCCGTTGTATGGAATGCGCACATCGAGGATTCGCAGATGATCAGTCCCAAACTCCACAGCGCTTCGGTCGCAGACTTGCTGATCGGGAAGCTCCGGCTCTTGGGGCTCCATCGATTCCAGATCCGCCCAAGGAATGACCTTCAGTCGCTTGCGACGGGCGAGATCCACCACCTTTGAATTGCCTTCAGGCCCCAAGACCACCAGGTCTGCAGCCTGAAGGCTCTGGACGAGGCTTCCGCCAAAGGCCACCAACGTATTCTTGGCGAGCGGTTCATCGCTCTCCCCGAATCCCCTCAGCAGAACTCGCCGTCCTTCGAACCGCCGAACTGCCGGGTCATCTTTTTTCTGAGTCGTCATCGGTATCCTGGAGTTCATGAAATTTTGAAGGAAGAGCCACGGTCGACCTCTTCATCCGCAGACGAATAGGTCTCCGAGGCCTTGCTGGAGCGCTTCTGAGGTGGAGGTTCTGGCGAATCTTCCAAACGCTGCTGGCGACGTTCCTGGGCGAGGGCGATCATCGGGGCGAGGGGTCTGTTGACGGGGTTCTTGGGCAGGAGAGCGGCTATCGATTGACCAGCCTCGACCAATGGATCGACCCCACTGACCGTGCAGGCGGCGACGGCCTGATGAACAAGGCGCTCAGGGCTTTTCTCGATGAGGCGTCGGACCTCGAATTCGTCCTGCCAGTGGCACAGCTTCTCTCCCCAATGGGTCCGGTGTTGGCAGGCCACGATCAACCCGTCGAGAAGTCGGCCCTGGGTTTTCCATGCCCCGGGCTTCATTCCAAACATCGGCTGGAACTCGGCTTGAAAATGCTCCGGCCGGTGTGACGTGTGGGCTGGAATCCCCAGTGGCGCAGGATCGCTGTCGGAGGGGCCGACTCCGTTGGGGGGTGGCAAGGATCCCAGGTCTGCGGGGCATTTGTTTCCTGCAGGGAGGCGGGACACAGCATGGCTTGCGATGGTTCTGATCTCGTCGCCCATGTTGGCGAGATGCTCCATGGCGCGGTGTGCGGAATCCAATGGAGTGGAGGCGATGGCGATCAATCGGCCGACACCCGCGGGGTCGCCTTTTGGGCTCAGGGGTGCGGATCCGCCCAAGGCACATCGCAACTCAGCCGGAGTCAGACTGCTCGGATTCCGCGAGGCCGCGATGATGCCGCTGAAGAGTTGCCAGACATCTTCGTTCCCGAGATTGGCCGATCGGAGTGTCAGTGTTTCCCAGACCGGCATCATCTCCGGGTGCCGGTTGAGGTGCCAAACACCGAAACTCGCAGTCTGGCTCGGGAGACGCTCGCGTTGGAGAGCCGCCGTGAGCAGGTGACCCTCGATGTCGCTGTCTCCGGAAAACCACGGCGCGACCGAGGCCGGTAGCTTCAGAGTGCCCCACTGGAGCGACTTGATGACCGGAAGGCAGATCCAGTCGAAGGGACTCGGAGGCAAATCCTCCACCCATGTCAGGCAACGGTTGAGGGCCCTCCTGCCGCCACTGTCCTCGTAGGAAAGCAGGTCCCGTAATTCCTCGAACATGCGGGCGTCGATCTTCTCGCTGATCCCGAAGGATAGGGCGTCCATCAGTTCATGGGTGACGCCTTTGCCGTCGAGCTCGCATAGATGGCCGAAGATCACGTCGATCCCCTCGTCAGGATCCTCGACAATCACATCCCCCAGGCATTGGGACAGGACCCAGCAATTGTCGGAATCGTCTTCGGCCTTCATCCGCTCCACCAACACTTCGAGTGCGGTTCCGGCTGCGATGATCTTGCGCCGGACAAGATGTCCCACCAACCGGGCGGTCGAGGCGCGGATCTGCCAAGAAGTGTCGTTCAAGAAGGGATCCAAGGAATCGAGGGTGCCGTCTTCGAGACTCTCCAAAACCGCGAGGATCGCTTCCTGATTGGCAGCGGACGCCAAGTCCTGGTGGACGTCGATCTGAGTCCGTCCGGATTCGCCCCGCCAGAGCAGAGCAGCCATGGACTCCAGGCAGCTGGAGGTTTCACCAGTCACCAGGATCCGGCCCAGGGTGTCTTCCATGTCGTCGAATCGGTGCAGCGCCGACAGGTGGGCAATGGCGCGATGGGCTTCCTCGTTTTGGGTTCCGCCTTCGATCAGCGCCCTGGATGCGGACGCGAACCAGCCGGACTTCGAGTGGATGGATTTTTCCAGATGGGCGATACCGCACAGGAGCGAGGTGATTTCCTCTTCGTTGGATTCGTCAACGAGATGGACCAGTCCCATCAGTTGGTCATGCATGGCTTTTGCTTGGGCCTCAGCGCTTCCGATGGGCAGACCGCTGCAAAAGGTCTGCATGGGACGAAGGTTGAACCCCGAGGTTCGGACTCCCAACCGATGCTGTGCCATGAGTTGGGCCAGATGAGACAAGGGCACCCGGCATTGATCCTTCTTGTGTACTTCCAGAAGCCACCAAGGCAGGACATCCGAGGCGCTCAAAGATCCGGGTTGAATGTCTGATTCGCGGATTCGCGGTAATCCCATCGCCTCCATGCGGGAAAGCAACGGACCGGAGTCGACGTTTTTCGGAGCCTGCGGCAGCGGTTGACCGGAGCCGAATCGAGAGACGTTCATCGAGACAATCCAAGATGGTCGATGGATGGCAGTGTCGTTCGAGATCTTGATCCCAAACCTCAAAGGAGGCGCGACGGAGCGTCCGTCGGATCATCTGGAGTCGACGAAGTCGTCGATCCGTTTTGGCCATACTTCCCAACCAAGGAGATCAGCGAAGTATGGGATCGCGGCAGGTGTCGAAGGACATGCCGACGCCAGGCCCCAGGCCTGCGCCCTCCGTGGGACATCATCTTCTCCTCGGCTTGGGAACCGGTCAGTCCCAGACGGCTGGCGATCCGGTCGATCTCTTGGCAATACGCGTCATAGACGGAAGACGGCGTGGTCCGAGGCGGGCAGCCGCCAACCAAGGGTACCAACGAATGCCCCACCAGCAGGTTCACGCTCTTGGCCACCCACTGGTCCATGACATAGAGATCGTCCCGCTGGGCGAAAAAGAACAACAGCTTGGTCCAGAACGAGGGCCCGAGTCCGGGGATGCGGGCGCCATTCAGAAAGAGTTCGTAAGCATCGACGCGTGTGAGTGTTTCGTTGCGGAGTCGTTCGAGGATGGGTTGCAGGTGGCCGTGTTTCGCCCAGGCGCTTTGGGCATGAGGCTTGGTTGGTCCGAGGCCCTGGCCGCCCCACGCCATAGCGCAGGCATATCCGAAAAGTACGGGATGGTTCGGGTCTCGGCAGATCTGGCGCACGGCCGAACGGTCCAATGCCGATTGGGGAAGCCGATTTGCGTGGGGCACTCCTTGTAGTTCGAGGCGCTTGACCCATTCGGATGGTGCGATCCCCACGGGCCCGGCAGCAACGTAGGGGAGGCCTTGGAGCAGGCTCCAGTGCTTCGCCACCCAGCCGGGCAGGGGATTGGATTGGACGGTGCTGAGCGGAGCGGCATGACGATTCATCGAAGTCATAGTTTTGGCGGACGGTGTTGCGTTGGTTTCAGGTCCTCTCGGATCGCTGCCGCACGGCAACGAACGATCAGACACGCTCCTGTTCTATCAGGGTGCTGCGGACCTGTGGTTGCTGGAAAACAGCAACCCGGACGCAAGGCGCCGATGGGCAGCGTTGTGCCGAGGGGGATCGGCTCTAAGAACCCAGTGTTTTTGGCAACAACCGTGCTCGCACTTCCCTATGCCGTGAGATCCCTCGAGAAAGGACGGGATTGGGTGAAGAATCCTTGAAGGCCCGGAGCGTTCTGTTACCCGATTTCGATGGCTGTCAAACCCCGCAAGTCTGCCCAGACCTCACCGACGCCACCGCCATGGCTGAACGCAGCCTACGGTCAGGTGCCTCTGCCGATCTGTGTGACCCATCACAAGAAGTTGGTCTTTGTGAACCAGGAGTTCGAGAGTTTCTACGAGTGCCGGAGCAAAGATGTCCTGGGCGAGGAGATGAAGGATGTGGTCGTCACCAAGCCTCAATTGAAGAGGCAAGTCACGGCGATCAATCAGTTGAAGACGGCCTTGAATGTCGGAGGATTGGGAATCCAGCACTTCTTCAATCAGAGCAGAGGTCAAGAGGTGGGGGTGCTTGTCGTGGCGTTCGAAGTGAAGGATCAGGGAAACTCCTTCAGCGTCGGCATCGCCATTCCGGACAGGATCAACAATCTCTTCCGGTTCCTGATCCGGAATCTCGTCACCCACGATTTTGACGAGCAGGCGTTCCTGAACCAACTGACCAAGAAGCAAATCCGCTTCCTCAAGGATCTGTCTTCACCCAGGACGACGGCCAAGGCTGCTGGCGGCACCGGGACTTTGAACGGGGCAGCGGACGCAGTTCCTCCGATTCGGAACAAGTTGAAGAAAAACGGCTGGCTCCGCAGTGGGGTGCATTTCGTCGTTCGGGATCTCAAGCTGCTGGCCATGGCCCTTGGGCCCCTCCTCCAGAATTCAGGATCAGTTTCCGTAAGAAGACGTTCCTTGAAGCGGGGGGCGACCGTTTCAAAACAGCTCAAGCCGCGTGGCGGAACGCGTTGAAGGTTTTGAAGTCGTGCCTCCTGGTACCAACCGATTCGCTTCAATTCCAAATACTCCCAATCACCTCACCCGGCTGCCGACGCGGGGATGAACCGGACGGGTTGGCCGGTGCGGCGTTGGACCAGGCGGGGCAGGTCGCGGGGATCGATCCAGGCGATCTTGGGGTAGCCGCCGAGGGTGGGGCCGTCGTGCAGGGTGACGATGGGTTGGCCGTCGGCGGGGACCTGGATCGAGCCCGGGAGCACGGGTTCCGAGATCAGGGATCCGCCATGCCAGGCGAGGCCGCCGGGAGCCTGTGGGCCGGTCGCGCTGGGGTTCCGGTCATGGGGCCGGCCATCGAGAGGCATCGTTGGTCGATCTGCACCCTGCCGGTCGCCACGATCGCCTCGCAGTCGATAACCCACGCGGTCGCATTGGCTGGTGACGCGCCACTCGGTTTCGAACAGGCGGCGTTGGCTTTCCGGGTCGAACTGCTCCCACTGCGGGCCCGGCCAGACGCGCAACGGGCCCATGTCGCGATCGGTGCCCCATTGGTCGGGGGAGACGCCCCGGGAGGCGATGCCGGACGGCGGCTGCCAGTCGTCTGCCGGATGCCGATGGAGCAGGTCGCCCGATCGCAAGGTGCGACCGATGCCCGCCCGCGGGTTGGCGCTGCCGCTGCCCAGGAACGCCTCGGCTCGGAATCCGCCGGGCACCGCCAGATACGTCCAGACGCCGGATTCTCCCGGCCCGAAGTCCAGCGACTGGCCGGCGCGCACCCGGAAGGCCCGGTAGGGAGCCTGTCCCCGCGGAGGGGAGCCGCCACACACCGCGATCCAGCCGTCGCGCAGCGCCTCGAATCGTTGGCCCTGCAGGCAGAGCTCCAGCACCGGGGCATCCGGGGGATTGTCGACCAATCGGTTGGCCCAGGCGGCAGCGACCGGGTCCATCGTCCCACTGCTCGGGACGCCGAAGCGGCGGAAGCCCTGCCGACCGCTGTCTTGAAGACTCACCCCGAGGCCGGGGTCCAGGATCCTCAGCACGGGCTGCCCTCCGGGTGGTTCGGGTCGAGTCGCCAGGGCGGTCGGCATCGGGTCCACGACGGAAGAGCCCGGCGAATTCCCGACTCGGGATGGGATCCCCGCCTCGTTCCCGGCCGGGCCCGCGATTGGCACGAAGCGCACCCGGTCGCCGGCCCTCAAGCGGAACATCGTTTCCAGGTCGGCGGCCTGCGGATCGAACAGTCGTGTGGAGGTCTGCCCGATCAGGTTCCAACCGCCCGGACTGGGGATGCTGTAGATGCCGGTGTGGTCGCCCCCGATGGCCACGCTGCCGGCCGGCACCCGAGGCCGCGGTGTGGCCAGGCGCGGTGTGGCCAGCGTCGCATCGAGGCCACCGAGGTAGGGGAACCCGGGTGCAAAGCCCAGGCACAGCACCCGGTAGCGGCCCTGATGGTGACGCTCGATCACGGCTTCCGGGCTCAGGCCGGCCTGACGGGCCACGCGCTCCAGGTCGGGCCCGCCGTAGTGCACCGGAATCTCGACGCAACGCTCGGGCTCGGTGGTCGGGGGGTGGGCGATCGCCTGCTCCACGAGTCGCTGCACCGTGGACCGGTCGAGGGGTTGGGCTTCGGGGTGGAAGTCCAGCAGCAGCGTGGTGGGGGCGGGGATGATCTCCCCGATTCCTGATTTCCCTCCGGACTCCAGCGAACGGGCCAAGGCCGCCGCCAATGACCGACCCCGCAGGAACGCCGCCTCATCGGCGCGCTCGGCGAAGCGCACCCGCCAGGCGTGCGAGCCATAGGCGCTCAAGGTCGGGACCATTTCCACCGCTTTGGACTCCCAGGCCCGGCCGAGTCGAGAGTTTTGTTCAACAGCGCCGCCGAGTTTCCCCAAATCCCGCGCCAACGGGGCGGCGCATACCAGGGTGCAACCCTGGGAAGATGGTCGACATCGGATGCGTTCTGAAGGAACGCCGCATCCCGGGCGCGCCGGTGGATAACCCCGGCGGATGCGGCGTTCCTTCAGAACGCGTCGGTTGCCTGTTGGCAAACCCGGGGTTCCACCCCGGGCTGGTATGCGGTGCCCCGTTGGGGCACTCCGGATCAACGGCCAGGGCCCCAGAACATCCAACCCATCTTCATGTCCCCTGATCCCCGCGTAACCGTTTTTCGCCTCAGATCCGACCACGCCAAATCCGGTGGGAACCCGATGTCCGAGCTTCCATCGGTTTTCCGTGTCATCCGCTACGGGATGTTCTTGGCACGGAATCTGGCCATGGATGCCTGCGGCCCACTGCTGAAGGCCTGATTCCTTACGCGAGGATTTGGGATGTCCATGCCCCATGAGGCTGGTCGACAAGAGTTGGGGGTCTTCGGGGATAGACTCATGAGGCCCGGGCAGGAACGGAGTCCGGAGCGGCATTCGGTGACGGGTTTACGGCTTGTCTGCGGGCGCCGCCTGGAAAACCGTCACGCATTCTCACCCGTCGTCCAAACCGCCATCGAATCCCGTCATGAAACGACTGTCCTGGTTCCTCGCCGCCCTGGGCCTGCTGGCCGCCCCGCTCACCGCCGCCGTCCGACTGCCGGCGGTGATCGGTTCCCACATGGTGCTTCAGCGGGGCCCCAAGGCGACCCTGTGGGGCTGGGCGGCACCGGCCGAGACCGTCACGGTGTCGATCAGCGGTTCCACCAACACCTGGAAGGCCACGGCGTCGAATGGCGGGCGTTGGTCGATCGATATCCAGACCCCGCAGTCCGCGGGCCCCCACACGCTCCGCATCAAAGGTGGCAATGAGATCGTGCTGGAAGACGTGATGGTGGGCGAGGTGTGGGTCTGCAGCGGACAAAGCAACATGGAATGGTCGGGGGACCAGGGATTGACCCAGTCCAAGGAGGAGGCTCCGCGGGCCACGAATGCCCTGATCCGGTTCTTCTACGTCCCCAAGGCGACCTCCGCGACGCCGCAGGACCATTTGTCGGCCCGCTGGGTGGTCTGTTCTCCCGACGAGATGATCCACTTCAGCGCCGTCGGGTATTTCTTCGGCAAGCACCTCCACGAGAAGCTCGGGGTGCCCGTGGGCCTCATCAACAGCAACTGGGGCGGCACCCCGGCCGAGGTGTGGACGCCGTCGGGGATCGTCGATGAGGATCCGGACCTGCGCGCCGCGGCGGCCAAGCTCAAGCCGTTCGCCTGGTGGCCCCATGAGCCGGGCGTGGCCTACAACGCCATGATCCACCCCCTCACGCCGTTCCGGATCGCCGGGGTGATCTGGTACCAGGGCGAGAGCAACGTCTCCACGCACGGCACCTACCGGAAGCTCTTCACCCGGATGATCGACGGTTGGCGTGCGGCCTGGAAATCGGAACTGCCCTTCTACTTCGCGCAGATCGCCCCCTATACGTACGGCGAAGACCCGACCCGGGCGGCGTTCCTGCGCGAGGCGCAGACCCTGGCGGCCGCGCATCCCAAGACCGGCATGGTCGTCACCAGCGACCTCGTGGACAACGTGAAGGACATCCATCCCCAATTGAAACGCGAGGTGGGTGAGCGGTTGGCCCGTTACGCGTTGGCCGAGACCTATGCGGTCGCGGGCCCGGAACATCGCAGCCCCACCTATCGCTCG
>Ga0315904_10006174_pt1 | contig 16454 bp, 10 predicted proteins | sample LakEriMetagenome_6_FD_203529 | JGI IMG/M metagenome (GOLD analysis project Ga0315904, IMG submission 203529) | Freshwater fungal communities from buoy surface, Lake Erie, Ohio, United States - Buoy 12 MA120 | ecosystem: Environmental > Aquatic > Freshwater > Lake | place: USA: Lake Erie, Ohio... | reverse complement strand
CGGATTTTTTCCATAATAGTAGTTGTTGTATCATTATCACTAATATTTAATGTATTAAGTAGAATATGATTGTACATGATTATTAATTATATAAATCATACTATATTATTAACCTTTAAGTATGTATAATTTAGTAAAAAATATGTATTCTTATTATAAATATGTCATCGCACACCTTCAATTTATCAACAGAAACTAATTTTACAACATATTTTCAAACTATTTTAGATCAGTGCGGATCAAATGAACTTTATTTTACTATAACTACAATTGACAATCAAGATATTATTATTAAATATATTAATGATATTCCATATGTTAGAGGTACATTCATTCGTCAATTCGAAATAGTTAATAATCCTGATGAAAAAATTAATATAACACCTAATCCATCAAAATTACCACAACTTATTAACAAATATAAAGTAATAACCTTTAATGGTTGTCCTGATAAAGATATAGATATGATCGAAGATACTACAACAAAACAAGAACAAGAACAAGAACAAGAACAAGAACAAGAACAAGAAATTGAACAAATCGAATTAGCAGAAGCCTCTATTGCTGATATTGAAATACCTACAACTGCTCTAGAAACAATTACTGATAAAATAACCATTGAAGAAGATAAAGAATTAGATATATATACCGCCCCTTTAATAATAATACCATCATCTACAAGCGATGAAGATATTGCATATATTGAAGATATTGGTATGTTTAATGATCGTGAAATACAAGTTTGGGAAAAAGAATTTAATGATCCTGATTCTGTAGATACAATTGCTAGTTCATTAGGATCGTATTATACGGAATTGAATATTCAAAAGAATGCATATACTATTCAACTTAATAGTTCATCATTCCTCGATTTAATAAAAAAATATCGTGAAACCGATATCAACAATAATCCAATAAGATCTTTTAAAACAATTACCAATAATTATTCTCCTTATTTAGAATTAATAAAACACGGTAGATATGATTCAATACCTATATATCCCGTTATATTAAATATACCTGAACATTATAAGCTAGATTCATATTTAGCATCAAAAAAAATTAATAGAAATATTAATACACAAGATTTGGAAGATATTAATTTTAATGATATTAAATATGATATTGAATCGCATGTCAAATTGTATAAAACATATGCTAAAAATGAAATAACTTATAAAAAATATTACAACATTCTAACAAATGGCGGAAAATTTAAATATGATAATGAAGAAATTATAATAAAACCGTTCTATAATGCATTCTCAATCCCGGATGAGTCTAAAATTAAGTATGATTATTATAAACTTAATTTATCACATTCAACAAATCTATTTCATTACAGCTTATATGAAAATCATCCACTCAATTTATATTCATTATTATTTGGCGGTACAGATAATAAAAATCCTATTATTAAAAATATTGATTTATCACATCCCAATATTAAAACTGCTAACTTACCTAGACATCGTATATCAAACAAAATTCCTACTACTTATCAAGATCAATATACTGAAATTTTATATAATGATAAAAAACAAAAAGGACATAAAATAAAAACGTGTAATGGAACCGGTGCAACCGATAAAATATATGCCGAAGATGAAGAACAAAGTTTTTTTTATAAATCGATTATTAAAGCTCCTAATGAAGTTAATTTAACAATTACGGGTGATGATATTATAAATTATCCTATTTATAATGGTGAGTCCGTAGTATTAATAGGTTTTTACATACCATCATTAGAATATATTAAGCAAAATAAACCATTAACTGAAATACGCAATGATACACAAAATAATAAAAAATATAATGCCAACTTTAATATATCTAATAATCTTAATCATTCATCAAATATACTAAAATTAGATGAAGATAAATTAGAAATCATTACGGATATTAATAACTTTGATTGGAATAATATTTTACCGGATAATAATTATATTGTATTCTTTTCATTAAAAGATGGAAATAATAGAGGTAAAGAATTAGAAAAATTAGAATTTCAATATAATTTAGAAAAAATATTACCTAATGTAGAAAATATAGTAAATCAACAAAAGTCACGTATTAATAAATGTGTCAACTTATTAGATATCCAGAATATATTAAGTGAATATGATGTCGCTATAAATAATTTAAATATTGATATAATCAACAATATTGAATTAAAAAATAGTTTACAGAATAATGTTGATTTAGTAAAGAAACAATGTATTGATCAAAGAAACAAATTGAAAATGTTGAAAAAATATTTGAATACTATTCAAACAATATATCATGAATTATTATTATTGAAATGGAAAAATGATAAAATAGATTTACCTACTACTATGTCTCAATTATTAAATTCATATTCAAAATTAGAATTATTTATGTTTATTAATTATTATGTAGCAGATCATATAAAATGTATGAATCCATATGAATTTCAAGAGACGGATATTAATGATTTAGTTGAAACAATTATTAGTTGGTTTGTGCAAAATACACCCCACGTTGAAGATTTATCCGAATTTTATAAATGGTTTTCTACACAGACTATTGATATTACGGGTAATGATGCGGAATTAATAAATAGATTATTTGATGATTATCGTAAATTATTTAAATTAGATAAATTATTAGATTTTAAAACAAATGGTATAGGACAATTCGATCAATATTATTTACGAGAATTACAAATGGTTTGGAATTTAAATCATAATTATAATGGGGGTAGACATCTATTAGAAATATTTCAATTAATACAAATTATAAAATATCAAAAATTTGTAAATTCAACTATTGAAAATTACGCAAAAGATGAATATTTAAATGAAACGGGTGCCGATTCAAGTAATTGGGATAGTTTAAGTGATGATGAAAAGAGTACATTTGCACCTTCTACAAATATGATTGAAAAACTAGAAAGAACAATGAATGATATTTTTACTAATTATGAAAAACAGAGAAAACTCTATAATACTTATAATGTATGTGATAAATATAGAATTGTAAAAATATATAGTTCACTTGAAAGTATGTATCGTGATAATAAGAAACAAATATATTATGATGAACGATTTGATACAACGAATTTCGATGTAAGACAATTTAAAGATTTTCAAAAAAATTTGTGTCAACAAAAATCATTAGAAGAATGTAAACTATTATTTAAACAAATATTATCGCGCTATTATCTATTTGATAATGAAACTGAAATTAATAAAAAAATAGAAAATATCATTTTAAATATTCAAAATACTTCTTTGAAAAATCGTCGTCCCGTTATAGATCACGAATTATGTGTAGTAATCGTTAATAATAAAAAAGAATATTATGAACGTATTAATAATTTTTGGATACCATTAAAAACTAAAATCGCTCCCGTTGAAATTATTAATACTGAATTATTACCATTAAGTTTTAAAGAAGTTGCATTTAGACTAAAACAAACTATACAAAGTAAAGAAGATATAAATGAATGTACCGAAATAGAATATGAAACTAAATCATTACCGAAAGCATTAAAAGAAAATTATATCCTTTATATCTCAGCACATAATAAAGTTAAGGCATTTCGTAAAATATTGGATTTTAAAAATCAAATAGATAATGATCGTGTTAGACTAATAGAACATTTACAAGAAGAATATAGTAGATTATCATTTTTATTAAAGCAAGATTCATTATCATTATTCAAATACGAAGATATTGATAAAGAAATAGAACCATCAATATATCCACCTGACTATATTTTGAACAAATTGAATAGTATATTAACAATTGATGATAATGATTTAATGTATATGAGTTTAAAATCTTTTATTGAAGAATATGGTATTGGCTATAATATTAATTTATCCAATAAATCAAAACAAGAATTAGTATTAACAGATGATTCAAAAGAAGAAGATATTAAATTACAAGAAATTAAAGAAAATAAAAATAAATATTTGGAAACATCTCCATTTCACGAAAAACAACTTAATGCTGAAACTGCAACATACTATTTTTATAAAGATACTATATTAAAAGATGTAAATGTACCAATTATATGTAAACACCACGAAAGATTATTGGAAACACCATTTACTACAAACGAAAATAAGCAAAAAATATTAGATTATATAGTAAATAAGTGGGGTATTGCATCAGGTGCTAATCATATATGTCGTAATTGTGGTGAAGTTATAAGAGCTAGAAATTTCTCAATAATGGAAGGATTTGATAAAGATGAAAGAACTATGATGTTCCGTGAAAAGGTTATCGATGATATTAATATGTATATTTTTGAAGATGATGAAGTTGAAGCAGAAAAAAGTATCACTGAAGAACTAAAAGATGTTCTTAAACAATCTTTTAAAGATGTTTTACGTTTATTAAAGGCGTATCAAGATGTATTAGGTGTTAAATTAACATATGATGATACTAAACAAGTATTAAAGTGGACATTTGGAATAAATCAAAATGATTTTGAAACTCGTATAACAAAACGTGATATAATAATCAATAATAATCCAACATATAAAAAGAATCCTGCAATATTGAATGCTTTTAAAGCGGGTTACGAGTTTGTAATGTTTATTGAACGACTAGTACCATCTATAATTCATATTTTAAATACAAGTAACTATGTAATGTATGGAACAGGAACTGAGCGTGAATTAAAAGTAGGATATGTTATACAAAATTTTGGTGATATTAAAATATCATTGGAATATTTCATACGTAAATTACAATTAATAATAAAAGCGGATTCAAGATATCCGGCATATAAAAATGCAAATTCTATTATAAAAGATGCAGTTTTATATACGAAATTAGATGAAACTACAACTGATACTTCTTTATTCCAATATATGCTTAAATCATATAATGATATTGAACAAGATGCGACATTTGCAGAAAGAAAAGTATTATTTGAAAAAAATAAAGAAGATAAAATTAAACAAAAAGATTCACTGCTAAAATATGATTTGTGGTATACTTTTGCACCACCATTAAAATATGGTTTACAAATACAAGAAGCAGATTCATTTACAAATATTAATCAGTCAATAAGATTATCAAATCAATTATTATATGAATATTACAATAATATTAAAAACTATCAAGAAACAATTAGTAATGATAGTAAAGATAGTATAGTAAAATATGTATCATTCATTATGTTTGATAATATACAATCTAACTATTTACAAAGTATGATTAAAAAAATTCCAAATATATCAATATTATATGATCAATTATTAGACTTATACAAGTCTACTATGTTATTTATAAGTGATGATACACAAACTATAAAATATATATTAACTAAAATAAAAGCCCGCGATTTGCAAGATTATATGACGGTAAGTAAAGCATTATTAATAGATGAACCATTAGAAAAACATGAACAAATATTGCGTGATAATATAGTACAACGATGGATTCAATTGAATACAATTATTCATATATATAGAAATAATGATGGCAAATTGACTAGTAAAAGAAGAGTTTATCGCGAATTAAAAGATGATGATTATGAATTATTAACGGGATTATATGGTTCACGCGAATCTACTAATTTTTATGATGCAGATATTGAATCATATTTATATGACCAACTTAAAAAGAAATATGTAAACTATCCAGATGATTTAATAGATTTTAAAATTCGTGTTATTATGAGAATGAACACTGAATCTAGTGTAGATATTAAGAATACAAATAAACTAACTACTACATATGATATAGTATCATGTGAATTTAAACAAGATATAATAAGAAAAGCAGAAGAAAGTATATCAGCATTAACTAAAGAAGAAATTGAAAAATTATTATTAGAAAATGAGAAGATTTCATTAGAAAATTTAGGATATATTAGTGCATTTAAAACTGACGAAGAAATAGATGAAGTTAATAGAATATATTCACAAGATTATGCAGAAAATATGTATGTAAATAAAGGTTTAAGAGAGATACTAAATATATTAGAAATTAGTAATGTTGATCAAGATAATTTTATAAATAATTTAATGAATATAAAAAATACGGTTATTGACAATACTGAATTAATTGATAGCTCATTACGTGGATTATATAGCACATTAGTAACATCCAAAATAACTAGTATTATAAGTAATTTAGCAGCAGGTGATAAAGATATAAAATTAGTATTATCTAGTTTAGGTTCAATATCAAATTATTATAATGAAATGGAAAAAACATTATATGAAACATTAAAGATAGAAGGTTTTTTAGATAGTGAAGGAGATAATTCACGAACAAAAGGAGAAGGTTTATTTAGATCAAATATATATAAAAATGTAAAGGTAAATATAGAATTGAGAAATTTATTAAAATTTTGTGAAATAGAATTATCATATATGCATCTATATAGTATATTAAATCCTGATAGACTTACTAATTTCAATTTTGAAGGATATCAAAAAATATTAAATAATACCGTTGCTTTCGAAAATATATATAATATAAGTAATAATATTGATAAGATTAGTGTAATAAATCCATATTGTATATCATTATTAATACAGTTAATGTGTTTGATAATATTAGATAAATTGAAGAATGAAAATGAATTAATATTTTATAATATTTTAATAAAACAATTAATAACATTGTATGTATATTCAAATCGATCTAATAAAACATCATATGATATTATTACAAATTTAAGAAATAAAGAAAATGAACGTAGAAAGAATCGTCTTACTAATTTGCGTCCTGATGAAAAAGCTATATATAAAGCATCACGTATGGCAGGAACCGGTAAGTTTATAGGTAGTGAATTAGGTAATATAATGACCGAACAAGAAGCATTAATAAATGATTTGATAAATAGTCAAATAGATAGAAATGCTAGAAAAGATGCAGAAGATGATTTAGATGAGGGTTATGCATTTGATCAAGATAATGAAGATGAACACGGTGATGTTTAACAAAAATGACAATATAATATAAAATGAAATATACACAATTGTCATATTGTATATGGTTACTAATAATATTATTATTAATAATCATAGCAATAATAATATCAAATAGAAAATATGAATATATGACTATTAATAAGTCACAATGTGATAATGGTAATCGCAATATATCGATTGCTGAAAAGATAGTATATCCACGTTGTAAACCGGATACGGGAATCCCGTTTGGTAATTTAAATATAGTTGATTATGATGGCAAAAATATAATGACCCCAATTAGTTTACCTATGACGGATGATATACCATTCATATATTTAGAAGGAAAACCATATATTGATCCAAATATGATAATGAAAATAAATGAATGGAAATCATTAATTAGTAAAATAAATATGAAGGTTCCCCACGAATATAAAGATAAATATAGTAAGGATGATGTGCAGGCTATGGTAACAAACTCATATAGCAAATTATTAAAAACTGAAAAAAGTGATAATATAAGCATAATTGATTATGGATTTACGGAATTAGAGGGTGTTAATTACAACTATTTTAAAAATACTACAAAGAATTTAATAGATTTTAAATGGGTAAAAAATATAAGAGAAAAAGTATTGAATGAAATTAAAAGAGAATTTAATAATGTATCTTTTAAAATACCACAATGTGCTAGTCAATATAATCCATGTGATATAGAAGAGGTAGAATGGCGTATATTAAAATTAGGTAAAAATAAAAATGGTAATAAAGCAATTGAAGGGCAATTATTAATAGCAGTAAAAAATAGGCCACAATTAATATTAATTAGATATGTTGCAAGTGATGAAAATAGCTATATGTTATATACTATATATATAGAAGGTATTGGTGATAGATCATCAAGATTATATGAAAATCAGTATAAATCATTTCACGAAGAAGGAAATATAATACCGAATCCAAATCCAATAATTAAAAAGGATATTTTGATTGATATATCAATGAATGAACCACAAATAGTTAAACCGAGAAGTGAATTGATCAAAGTGGTTGAAAAGACATTGAATAATTTTTATGAACCAAATGAATATAAATGTTATGGTATGTTATCACATATGAGACCAAATAAAAATGAATGTGAAGCGGTATATGATCCAGCAGGACGTCCAAATAAAGAGATAGGAGTATGGGATAAAGAATGTAGAAAGGATGAAGAATGTCCATTTTTTAAAGCTAATAAAAATTATCCAAATAATTTTGGTGGATGTATTCAAGGTAAATGTCAAATGCCATATGGTATTACACAAGTATCACCATTTAAATATAGAAATGAGAGTGAAGCGGTATGCTTTAGATGTAAAGATGGTACATTAAATTGTTGTGAAGAACAGAAAGATAAAAAAAAATATCCAACTTTAAAATCACCTGATTATAAATTTGAAGGGGATGAACGATTACGATTACAGTATTATTATATGTTAAAGTAGTAAATAATCGTAAATATTAGTATTAGTATTAGTAGCTGAAATTATCGAGTTAGGTATTTGTGATTGAATTAAATTTCTATATCCGTAATTATCATTTATTATTAGATATTCTATTGTTTTAGGTAAATTATCAATTAATTGATTAAAATTATCTCCAAATTGTAAATGTTTTAAATTTAATGGTAAATTATTAATAGGTTGATTAAAATCGTTTCCAAATTGTAAATGTTTTAAATTTAATGGTAAATTATTAATTGGTTGATTAAAATCGTGTCCAAATTCTAAATACTTTAAACTTGATGGTAAATTATTAACGGATTGATTAAAATATGTACCAAATTGTAAATATTCTAAATTATCAGGTAAATAATTAATTTGTTTATTGAATGCCCCTCCTAATATTAATTTTTTTAATGATATTGGCAATTTTGTAGGATAATCATAACAATTTAATAAATTTAATTCTATTAAATTATTAGGTAAAACTAAATTATCTAAACATTTAGAATAATTGTATCCCAATGTTAAATATTCTAATTTTGTCGGTAATTTATTAATAGTTTGATCAAATCTATAACCAAAATATAAATATTTCAATGAATCAGGTAAGTTGCAATTTATTAATGGTTGATCAAATAATCCACATAGTTCTAAATGTATTAATGATGATGGTAACTTTAAATAATCAATATTATGATTAAAACGTCCATCAAAAATTAAATGTGTTAATGATGATGGTAATTTAAGATTATTAACAGATTGATCAAATCTATAACCAAATTTAAGAACTTTTAATGATGATGGCAACTTCAAATCATCTACCTCTTGATTAAACTTATTACCGAATATCAAGAACTCTAACGTTGATGGCAATTTCAAATCATTAACAATTTGATTAAATGAATATCCAAAATGTAAAAAAGTTAATGTAGATGGTAATTTTATTTTTTCAACAGGTTGATTAAAATTGGTACAAAGTAATAAATATGTTATATTCGTATTTATTAAATTGCTAATATCTTGATTAAATTGAACACCAAATATAAGATATTTTAGCGACTTTGGAAAGATAACTTCATTAATAGGTTGATTAAATGCAAATCCAAATTCTAAATGGATTAATGTTGGTGGAAGTTTAACATTATTAATAGGCATATTAAATTCATTACTTAATTTTAAATATAATAATGAATTTGGAAATTCTAAATTATTTATAGATTCATTAAAATTTTTAAAAATCAGTGTTTTTAATGAAGAAGTAAAATTTATTGAATCATTTGAAATTGATGAATATAAGAATGGCTTATATTTATCAATTTGAATATTATGATTATCCATATTAGGTAAATAATAGTATGGAAATAATTGGTCAAAAAGTTTATACCGTTTATTAATTTTATAATCATATTTAATATTATTGACGGTCATTATTTTCAATATAGAAGTATTGGTCGATAATAATGAACCAATATCATTGCTATCTAAATAGTCACTAATTAATTTTAAACAATCATAACCAATATATAGTAATGATAATTTAATGGATTTTATATTATTAATACGGAATATAATATAATTTTTCATGAATGTTCTTGCATCTATAATAGGATGATCATCTATAAATGTTGTTAATACATTATAATATTTTTCTTTAAGTTCGTGTAACATAAATTGATAACTTGTTATAAATTCAGGTGTATGAATACCTAATTCTAATTCTAATTTTTGTAAGTTTTTATATATAAATGAAATTATATCATTCATTTTTATCATTATCATTATTGCAGATAAAATGTATTAATGAGATCAAATTTTTTATATTTTGTATATATATTGTCCATTATTATTATTTGTAAAATTATCTAAATATGTTTCCTTATCATAAACAAATATAGCTTCTTTTATTATACTATCTTTAACAATAAGTTGACCTTCTTTAGTAAGATAAATATTAGAATATATAGACTGTACTTGATCAATATGATTTGGAACTAGAACACCGAAGGGACCTTCCCAATAAAATAATAAATTATTATTATATACGGAAGAATATTCATTTTTTTCAAATGCATCGATATGATTAATTGGTTCATTTGAATTTATTTGTAGACCATCTAAATTAGATATGTTAATATTTGATTTATTTTGTAAATTATTTTCAATTTCATTTAATAGGTCGGTTAATATAACAATATTGGATTTTAATTCATTTTTTAAATTGAATATTTTATTTTGTACATTATTATATTCTGTATGTAAATCTTTTAAAATAGTTAATTGATTATCGAGATATTTAGTATATGGTTCTATTAGATCATCTTCAATCTCGTTAGTATATTTTAGAATATTTTCGATATTGGTTTTTTTAGTTATATAAATATGGTAGTTAGTTTCATATTCTGCTTTTTTTTTTAAATAACTGCTTAATACGTTACGCACATCAATTATATTAATATCCATTTTATAGTATATAAAATAGATAATATTTATGTAGATATAGATAATTTAAAGCATCAATCTATATGGACTAACATATAAATTTTTTTTACATTTATCAATACCGATTGTATAAATACAATCTTTATTTGGATTATTTGTAATAATACCGATTTCTTCAAAATATTTTTTAGCACCCGGATGTATAATTTGTCGAATAGGATTTAAATAATTAGGATATAAATATTGTGGATTGAATTCAAACATTTGTTGTATATATAAATTATCACCACTACTTTTATATAATACAAAATTTTCAAATAAGCTTCTAATTAATATTCGTATATATTCGCCGGGTACGGTATTAGATGCTAAAAGATGAAATGGAACGATAAATGTAGGTATTGAACCATATATTTTTTTATTATATCGTGTACCATCAATGAATGATTGTTTTCCATTAGGGAATAGCATAGATAATTTAACGTCATCTAAACCTTTAGTACCGATCAAATATGCAGGCATTAGACTGAATAATTTTTGTATAGTTTCATCAGGATCAGGTTTGATAATGAAGTATGCATCGATAGTATTATTTTTAAAAGAATTGAAAATATTATTTTCGTTATAGTTGATATATTTAACGGTATGTGTATGTTGATTTAAAATATTCTGCAAAATTTTTTGTAAAGTTAAGTCACTAGATGAGTTAGGGAAGTCCGTAGCGAATATATAAGATCGATCTCTAAAATTGAACCAAGTTTTTTTATTAGTTTGAGCATTAACGATTAATATGAAGTTTGCCATACCGACGGTACAAATAACACGCATATCAGTATCAGGATTATTGTATTGTTGTAATGGTTCATCTTGAACTATACCGAGAGTATTAGGTGATTTTTCTAATTTTTGTAGAACTTGATTTGATGATTCTAATGAAATAATATCATTTATAGGATAAATATTTTGTATATTTTTAGCAATTTTAGTTGTTAAATCATCCGGTTTTAATGTATAAAAAGTGAGTTTATCGTATACCATAGGTTGTGGTGTAACGGTAATAGGTTTATATCTAGAAGGAGATATATTAGTGAATTGTTCATAATTTCTAAAATATTTGAAATACAACCAAAGACATAAAATAAGAAATATAGATATTAATATGATAGATTTGAAGAAATATAGGATAAAAATAATAATTAAAATAGTATAAATGTCCATCTTGTTATATTGTGATGAAATTTATTCTTGAACTATTACAAATATGGATAGATTATTTCAATATTTATTGATAGTTTATATATTGGTATGTTTAGTATTATTTTTTAGAAAGCCGAGTTATTTAGTAGATAGAGATGGAAATTTAAAAACATTTGGAACGGGTAGTGATAAAAAAACGGTTTTTTCATATTCGACAATAACACTATTTTTAGCAATAATTTTATATTTTGTTTACAATATGATTAGATTAAGACGATTAAATATGTATTAAGTATGTATTGATTATGGATTTAAAGACTTTAATTATGATAAATAAATTATAATATGAGCGTAGAAGCTGATTTTAAAGAACATGATCAGTTTGAGGATAATTTAGCAAATTATGAATTTGTGGTAAGTACAGTTCAATCAAGTGCTTTTAGAACAATGATAGAAGCATTAAAAGATATATTGAATGATGTAAATATAATATTTGATAGTAATGGTATGAAAATATTGGCAATGGATAGTACTCATGTTGCATTAGTTCATATGAAATTGCATGCTCAAAAATTCGAACGCTTTTATTGTCCACGGCAGAAGGTATGTGGAATTTCAGTAATGAGATTATTTAAGTTATTAAAAACTATGACACCAAATGATACTTTAACATTCTATATTGAAAAAAGAGAACCAAATATATTGAAGATACAAATAGTTACGAATGAAAAGAATTTAAGACATACATTTGAATTAAAGTTAATGGACTTATGTGATGAAGATGAAATTAATGTTCAACATGAAGATTTTTCATCAGTGATTCGTATGCCTAGTGCGGATTTTCAAAAATTATGTCGTGATATGTCTCAATTATCAGGTAATATTGAAATTAAATCGTGTGATAATCAATTAATTTTTAGTGTAGATAATGAATGGGTTAGTCAAGAAACTATAATAAGTGAAACCGATAGTAGATTAGGAAAAGGTTTATCATATATACAAAATTTAGCACCGGATGAAGTTATTCAGGGAATATTCAGTTTAAAATTCTTATGTTTATTTTCAAAATGCACAAATTTATGTGCAAATATTGAAATATATTTAAAGAATGATCACGCGATGATAATACGTTATTATGTTGGTAATTTAGGTGAAATTAAATTTTGTTTAGCTCCAAAACATAATAATGATGATGATATTTAAAAGCATACTTATTATTTAAACATTTTATATAATGTTATATAAAATGAGTAAACAAGCAAGTGTTTGTATAAAATATATAAATGAATATAGTTCAAATGATGATATAGATAGTTTTTTTTCAATATTATATAATTGTTGGATAAATAGATCAAATAAGATATATGAAGATCCATCAATAATAAATATATTACGTCAATTATTAACAATACAGTCGGGTAAATATACGGGATATCCTAATAAGACATATATAAAATTATTATATCGTGTAGTAAGTTTTGATATAATAGCAATAAGAAATGATAATAATTTAGAAGATTTTAGAAAATTCTTGATAAGTTTTTTCATATATTTAGAAGAGAATGCAATAACAGGAATTGTTAATGTAAAAAATAAGAATATAATTGATAGATTAATAAATTTAGAAAATGAATTAGATTTGAGAATTTTAGATACGTCTACAATAAGTAATACACATATAATAATGTTATTACAATGAATAACCATTATATAAAATATTTTATATATTAGTTAAAATTTACGAAAGCGATTTTCTTTTGCTTCCCATCTTCTTATACGATTTTGTATTTTAACATGATCACGTTCTATATTATTAACGTGACTTGAATATAAAACTTCATCTAAGTTTAAAAAAGACATGCTACTTGATAATGTATTAGTATCACTTAAATTATTATTTGAATTCCATATTTTAACTATACAGAAGTTTTTTTTAGGTGATATAGATATACCATTAATATATTTACAATTATCAGTATCTTCACAAATATTTTCACCTATCATATGAATACATAATTTGAACCATATATTTTCTGCATCTTCTTTATTAATTTTAAATGACCATACACCTCCATTTTTATTATGTTCATCTTCCCACATTGGGAAGATTGGATTACCTTCATTTGTTTTACGCATAACAAAGTACATACCTTCACTTACTTCAGGTAAACAGGTATTCCACGAATTTTTTAGAACAAGATAATCTTCTATACTGTGTAATTCCAAAATATCTTTATAACTATCGCTCGTCCAGCTTTGGTCTGATGGATTATGATACCAGACTACCCATCGGGTATTTAGGGGATGCTGTGAGCTATCGTCTTGTATTTTTTCATCCATCTTTATAATATAATAAGTAATAGATATTGTCTTTATATATTTTACTCTAATATATATTCATCTCCGGAAGTTGTAATATATTCGATTATTAAATCTCTATCTTTTATAATATCAATATTTATATCACTATTATTTTTTATATATTCTAATAATGCTATTTTATAAATTTTTGCAGTTGGTTTAACAATACCACTTAGATCATTATAAAAATTACCTTTAGGACCTGATATCATCCTACAAAAATTAGTAACATCAACTTCATCATTATCTATATTAGTCCATGCATATACTATATTATCATCGGTATTAATAGTATTATTAGGAATATTAATATCATACGGAACTCCTGGTTTCAATTTATTGAAAAATAAATATGGATTAATATCGCAATTTAATAAATATAATATAAATGATTTATTACAAAAATCATAATTTATAAACGTTACATTATCGTGTATTGCTATATAATTTATACTACAACCAAAATATTCGTGGTATCTTTTTAAAAAAGTTATATATACCATTTTTAAAAAATTTATTTTATCTAGTAAATAATAAATTAGGTCATATCTATAATAATATGTTAGATATGCAACTATTAAAGTATATAATAATACAATCATGGTTGTATTAATATAATTAAAAAACTTTAAATAATATTTTGTATGTTCTTCACAAATAAATCATTTTGTCTATTATTATTTAATAATTGATCTTGTAATAATTCTAAACAATATAATGATGAATTTGCAATCATTAATAATTCTATAAAACTAAAATCGATATTTTTAAATAATTCAATTTGACTAAATGGTAATAATATTAATACTTTCTTTTCTAATTTGAGTAAGTTATATAGTTTAATAAAAGTTTTAATATTTTTATCCAATAATATAACTTCAACATCAGGTATGTCACTATTAATAGAAATTATTTCTACATCTAGATGATTGATAATTAATAATGTATATTTATGATTTTGTTTAATAAAATCCTTTATTATTTGTATATAAGTCGGTAATTTTATTATTGTTGTTAACGAAGAATCGACTATTGATGATTTATGAAATTGAATATGTAATTTACATAATGGACATATCATAAATCGAATAAAACATGAAAAAATACATTTATAATGTATAAAATTTTTACAACAAGATGTTAGAAATAATTCATCATCCATATTATTGAAACATATAGGGCAATTATTCTCACAATTATGACTTATTTTGCTAATTCTTTCATATTCATTTAATGATATTTTGTTTGTTTCTAACTCTTTTTGTTTTGTGAATAATAAAGATGATATATCATTGTAACAATCAAAATAATATGTATACTTTTCTTTATTATATATATTTGTATTCAAGAATGTATTCCTTGTATCAATACCATACGGTGGAATACAATATAGTATATCAATAAGGTATGTATTATTTTTATTAATTATAGATTTAAATGATGTTATTTTATTATATAGTTTAGAGTTATATGATGTTTCTAATAAACTATTGAAAATATCTTTAAAAAAACCACTACTAAATTTATAAATATGTTCACGAATAAATGTCATCATAAATATATTATATGGTGTAGACCAAACGATCGAATGTTTTCCATTTATTATTTTAATTAATTGTTCAAAATTATAAATTACAAAATCTCTATCACTTCCAACGGTATTAATATATTCATCATTAAGATAAGAATATTGGTTATTATAAAGTGTATTTAACATATGTAAATAGTCATATTCATTATTATAAGAATTTATACAAGTATCAGTGAAATCATCTTTCCAATAAAAATATTTACTATTTTGTGTAAATAATTCTTTTAATGTATCACTAACGATCCATATAAATTTATATTTTATTGGTAATGATTTAGATGATACTAATAAATGAAAATCATCTAAAATAATACGTGCGACAAAAATATTATATTTATTAATAAACTGAGCAAACTTATTCCATATATTACTTGTAATTATAATACAATGATATTGTGATAATTCACTAATATTTTGTATATTTTGTATGAATGTATTGAATGTATTATTATTATATATTAAGATTGTTTGCAT